>Ga0129313_1000039_pt1 | contig 137418 bp, 219 predicted proteins | sample O1105metagenome_FD_94436 | JGI IMG/M metagenome (GOLD analysis project Ga0129313, IMG submission 94436) | Orangutan group fecal microbial communities from fecal samples from Wisconsin, USA - O1105 metagenome | ecosystem: Host-associated > Mammals > Digestive system > Large intestine > Fecal... | reverse complement strand
GTTCAATTCCACCCAGGGTCACCAAACTATAAACTCTCCGCGTAGCTCAGTTTGGTAGCAGCGCCTGATTTGGGATCAGGAGGTCGAGTGTTCGAATCACTCCGTGGAGACCAATTTCACTATACCTTAAACATATATACAAAGGAATCTCAAAAATGTATACACTTAAAATTGTAGAACGTGTAAATCCAACCAATACTGTAGATTTTCGTGACGATTTCAATCCTCTTGCTGTAAATCTTCGAGAATCCTATCATGAACTCAGCTGCGATGCAGTAGTGGTCTTCTTTGAAGACAACTCTGAAGGGGCGGTAGCTTGTGTTGTTGATAGCGAGCAGAAGTTTTATATTTACAGAGATGTGGATGCCTACTTGATGAATGAGAATGCGGTAACTGTCAGAATCATCCATCGGGTGCCTCGATAAGTATCAGTCTCCTTTTGGTTAGTTTCAATTGATTTAGGTTACTAGATTTTAACCCGCCCCGTTAGCTGTATAGCTGCGGGGTTTTTTCGTTTCTGGAGTACGTAAAATGGTTTCAGTTTTAGCAGGACTGAGTAAGTACAAAGGGATCATAAAAGGTTTAGTTTTTGCAGCAGTTCTAGGAATAGCCTATCTGGGAGCTGTGTATTGGTTTAATTCTAAGCTTCACGACGCTTACCAAGAAGGTGTAACAGCAACAGAGTTGAAGTGGGAGCGGATCCTTGATCAGCAACAAAAGCAAGCTGACAATATAAAGATGGGACACACTGAGCAGGTCAGGAATCTTGAGAAGCAGTTGGCAGATCTGCAGGATAAACTGGACAAGGCTAAAACAGCTGGTGCTGAGAAGCAGATCATCTACCTGCAATCTCCTGAAGGTAAGAAATCCACCCTCCCTGACCAGATGATAGATATCTATAATGAAAGCATAAACCTGGAGGCAAGATGAGGTGGTTACTGACAATGCTTCTTACTGTAGCTCTGTGTGGGTGTACAACGCAGGTGGAGAAAACCTATAAGATTGCGCCTCAGGAGGTTGATCAGCTTATTGTGAAGCCGCCTGAGGGGTCTATGAAGCCACCCTCTAAGGCAATTCCATTGAGAAAGGGTGCGCCAGATGCTGTTAATTCAGGCATTATGAGGGACAATAATCTGTCCTGCAGTAACGACAGGGCCAAACTTTTGATATTGCAAGATTATATAAGGACATTGTTTCCAAAGGAGAAAAATAATGGCTAAGATCTATGGACCTTGCTCTGAGAAGCAGAAGCAGATCCTGGAAAACGATGCAGACATTCTTGTCATCGGTGGTGCAGCTGGGTCAGGTAAGTCGTTCCTGCTGCAGCTGATGCCTCTTAAAATTATTGATGATCCACACAGCTCTGTGGTTATGTTTCGAAGAACAACACCACAGCTGGAAGGTGAAGGTGGACTGTGGCCTAAGGCGGTAGCTATTTATAGTGATTTGCCGGAGAACATCAAGCCTAAATTCAGAGAAAAGGATCATAAGTTTATTTTTCCACGGTTTGATCCGAGCACTGGTAAGTGGGACAGGAATAAGAAAGGTGCAGTTGTAAAATACTGCCACATGGAATATGTTCAAGATAAGCTTAACCATCAGGGTTTGGAGTACACCATGGTGTGCTTCGATGAGGGTTAATTTGTAGCTCTCGTAAAACCTCCCTAATTGCGGGGAAATCTTTATTATTGACACCACCAACCTGTTATGGTAACATGATAGAGGCTTCGAAGAGAGATCGAAGGTATGGTAACAGTATGTTAATTTAGATAATCCGCAGCGAAGCATCCGAGAGGATGAACGTTCAACGACTAGTCGAAAGACGTAGAATCAAGCGATTCGAAACGGGAGGGTGAATGTGTAATACTAAAAAATGTATGGATTGCCAAAGAGTTCTACCTCTTGATGATTTCTTTTTATCATCTAAGAGCAAGGATGGATACTCAGGTACATGCAAGGAATGCTATATGTACTACAGGAAGAATGGATCTCGTAGAAACAAAAATATGGTTAAGAGAGATGATGCAGCATCTTTTATTCAAGACTTGCTGAAGAAAGGTGAGCTTTTTGAATGTAAATCTTGTCATGAAAATATGCTTGCTGATAGTTTTTTACACAAAACGTGACTATGGTAAAGTGTATCTGGTTACGAACAGGTGTAAGATGTGTGAAAAGTTTTATCAGATTGAGAAGAAATTTCACATAACAAAAGATGAATACTATCGTTTACTCTCAGGTCAAGACCATAAGTGTGCCATTTGTAGAATATCTCTTGATGAGTATAGGAAGCAAGGGTACAGAGATTTCTTTTGTGTTGATCATGACCATAAAACTGGTGCTGTAAGAGGGTTGCTTTGTGATAAATGCAACAGAGCTTTAGGTTTCTTCCAAGAGGATGAAGAGACTATTCTTAGAGCGGCAGAGTATTTGCACATTCATAAGATATAGTCTGGTCTGCATGGAGACATGCAGCTGCCTGAAAATGGCGGGGCAAGACTAGCGACCTTGCCCGAACATAAACGACACAATTCGAATGGGAGCAGATAGACTATCTGATGTCTCGTCTGCGATCCCAGTCAAAGTATCCATCAAGAATGGTTATAAGCTGCAACCCTGATTCAGAGCATATGCTTGCCAAACTGGTTAGATGGTGGTTGGATGATGAAGGGTATCCAGATCCGGAGAAATGCGGTAAGAAAAGATATTTTATCCGACGCGACGGTGAATTTATATGGGGAGACTCTAAAGAAGAGTTGATAGAGAAATACACCACGGTTAACGGACTGGGTGTGGAGATCAAGCCAAGACCGTTGTCATTCTCGTTTATAGGCGCAACAATATTCGATAATCCTGTCTGCTTAAGAGACAACCCAGAATACCTTGCTTTCCTTGAAGGTCTGCCGGAACTGGAAAAAGCTCAGCTTCTTCATGGCAACTGGTTTGCAAAGCCTGAGGGTGCAAACTATTTTCAAAGATCTTTCCTTCGTGATGCCGATAGAGTACCCCTTGGATCAGTATCTTGCAGGGCATGGGATAAGGCAGGAACCGAGAGAACTTCCGGTAATAAATTTCCTGACTTTACCGCCAGTGTTAAGGTAAGTAAAGATAGCGACGGCTTTTATTACCTGTCCGGGGATTATTGTCCTGAGAACGTGGATGACGGGAGGTATTCCACAGGTCTGGAAGGCAAGTTCTGTAAAAAGGCTGGTGAACGAGATGTGATCATCAGGAAACAGGCGCAGTTTGATGGTGATGATTGTATAATCGTCTTCTCTGTGGACCCTGGTCAGGCAGGTAAGAGTGAGTTCTTAACCTCATCTAGATCCTTGCTCGCAGAAGGGTTCAGGGTTGAAGAAGACCCAATGCCTTCCAACAAATCTAAACTGACAAGGTTCTCACCTTTTGCCAATCTTGCCCAACAAGGAATGGTGAGGATTGTAAAATCCAGTTTCCATCCTGATACTCTGGAAGCATTTCTGACTGAACTTGAAAAATTCAACGGTGAAAGATCAACATTTAACAGAAAAGACGACTGGGCCGACTGTGTAGCTTCTGCGATTAATTTCCTGGAGAAAGAGGAGGTAGCACTTCCTTGTGTGATTCCATCAATCTCATCACCTTCTATGTTCAAGCGTTTTATCTAAGTGTTGCCAATCTTAATTAGATGTGGTAGAATAGAGTAATCGGAGATACTAGCCCTCTAACACGAGGGCTATTTTGTTATACTGTTTTGAGGGGTAAAGCTTGTGTCCAAAAAGAACCGCAGGAAACACAACGCCACAGCCAAAACTGTGAATAAATCTGGGAACGCAGGCGCACCAACTCATAATGTTCGTATGAGTGAGATCGGTTCTGGCGCACTTTCCCAAATAATGGCAGAATCACAATCTATGATGGTTGAGGAATTGCGTTGGCCTCAGCTGATTGCTACAGTGGAGACTATGAAATGTGACTCCACAGTTGCTACTGCCCTGGATACAAAATATGTTTTCATTACGAAAGCATTCAATGACTTCAAGATTCTTTGCAATGTTAAAAGTGAAGACTCTAAGAGAGCTGCTGAACTTATAGAGTATTCTTTACGTAATTTAGCAAATCAGCAAACTCTTCGCGACATTGCACGAAGTGCAGCTACCTTTAACGAGTATGGCTTTTCACTGTTTGAGAAAGTATACCGTAGAGAGAAAGAGGGCAAATATGCCGGAATGCTTCTTATTGACAAGATCGCATTTCGTCCACAGGCTAGTTTGTCAAGATCAGAACCGTTTGTATTCGACAAGAACAGCAGGACACTGATAGGTATCAACCAGTCTCCTAATGCATTCCTTAACACACAGAATGCACGTTGGGCTGGTCCGCTTGCTGCAATGCCCTCTAAAGGTTTTGATGAACCTGAAATTTTCATTCCTGCTAAAAAGCTTATGCTTATGACTCTGTCGGGCACAGAGTCCAACCCTGCAGGAGTATCGCCGATGATCGGTTGCTACAGATCTTTCCGTGAGAAAGTTCTGATTGAGAACCTTGAGGTTGTTGGGTGCTCCAAAGATCTTGGTGGTGTTCTTGAGCTGAAAATTCCTTCCAACATTCTGAACAAGGCCAGTATTGACCCAAATTCAATGGAAGGTAGAATGGTTGCAGATCTTATGCTAGATGCAGCCAATGCTCACAGTGGCGAGCAAAGCTTCTTTATTTTACCTTCTGACCGTGACAAATCTGGCAAAGAACTCTACTCCATGACACTGAAAGGTGTTGATGGTATGGGTAAGCAGTATTCCACCAAAGACTTGATTGATGCTCGTAAGAAAGCGATTCTTGACCGTTTCGGTGCTGGGTTTATTAACTTGGGTAACGATAACGTTGGATCCTTCTCTCTGTCTGAATCAAAACAGTCTATTCATGGTCACTTTGTTCAGCGTGACATAGATATTATTACTGAGGCCTTCAACAAAGATCTCATCCCACAGCTTCTGGCGCTGAATGGTATTATCCTTGATGATGAGGACATGCCTAAACTGAAACCTGGTCTGATTGAAGAGGTTGACATGGAGAGTTTCTCCAAGTTTGTCCAGAGGATCGGTGCTGTAGGCTATCTTCCAAAAACACCAGCAGTGATCAATAAGATTCTGGAAGTTGGTGGGTTTGATGAAAGATTCGACGAGGATATGGATCAGGAAGAACTGATGAAGCTTTTGGGTCAGGACACCAGCCGAGCTGGTGATGGAATGACTGCGGGATCTACTGGAAACGGCACTTCTAAGATGTCGTCAACCAGAGACAATTCTGTATCCAACATGGAAAATTAAAAATTATCAACACAGGGGGGTTGCAAAACCTCCTTGAGCGTGATAAAATAATCCACATGGGGAATAAAATGCCACAGGAAGAAATGATTTCCTACGAAATCATCTACGAACCTGACACAAAAGATGCTCACGGTGAGTGGATGAGTAAAGACACCATCAAGAAGGCTAAAGATAACTGGGACGCAGCATATGCTGCAGGTCTGGTTTCTGAAAACCTTTTTCACTTGACCTCTACAGATGCTTTCACTATTGAAAAGACGTGGATTCAAGAAGAATTTGATGTTGTAGTAATTGGTACTGAGCAGGTCATCAAGGCTGGCTCTTGGGTTGCTAAAGTTAAATACAACAATCCTGAACTATGGGAAGCTAAGAAGGCTGGCATTGTTGGTGGGCTAAGTATTCAGGCAACAGGCAATGTTGATGAAGAAACTGGAGAGATCACCAATGTTAACTTCGGGATCAGTGTTGTAGAAGAGGGCAATGAATAATGTCTGAAAAAACAATCACTATTAAAGAGAAAGGGATCGCTCTGTGCCATAAGGCGCAAGGCTATAGCGCTAACAATCGACCTGTATCTCTTTTAATGAAGAGCGATCTTCAGCCTGAGCAGTTAACAGACGATATTGTTAAAGCTCTTCGCCAAGTTACCGTGGAACTTAGCTTTGAAGAATACCTGCGTCGTTTTTTCGATATGTGGTATGATGATGCTAAGGCGCTGGCTCACCTGCTTGGGTTCGAGATTGAAGAAGAAGCTTGGGCAAAAGAACATCCAGACTGGGAATGGGCTCAGGCTGATGCAGAAGCTTGTGTGCAGTGGTTAGAAGAACGTTGTGATAACGTAACCATTCACAAAGCTGCTAAAGAAGGCAAAGATTTAAGTATTGTTGACCAATACACTCTGTTGAAAACTCAACAAGTTTTTGAGCAGATGACCGCTGATCTCTTCGATGAAGAAGGGAAACTTATTAAAGCGGCACAGGAAACCACAGAAGAAGTTGTTGCTGATACTGTGGATAATGTTGATAAATCCGCAAATACCGAGGAGAATCCGGTGGACGTAACCAAATCTCAAGAGTACCTGGACCTGCTGAAACAGTTCGAAGAACTGAAAGCTACCAATGAAAAAGCTGAAGAAATCATCAAGGCTCAGGTGGAAGTTGAAAAAGCTAAAATGCTGGAAAAAGCTCAAGCGTTAAGCTTCACCACTGAAGAAGACCACGCATCTCTGGTTGAATTCATGCTGGACAAAGCCAATGCTTCTGTTGTTGCATTACTGGAAAAAGCCCAGGCTCGTATTGCTGAACTGGAAGCTGAAGTTGAAAAGGCTAAAGAAGAGTTCGCAACCACCGAGCAAGGCAAAGATGGTGATGTCGTAGTAGATGACATTGCTAAATCTGCTGAAGATATTATTGCTGAAAACGTCGCTAAAGCTCTGGCTCGTGCACGTAAAGAATCTAATAAATAATCTGCTTAATAGGGGAAAATAATGATCACCACTCAATATTCCGATATCGTGCTCGGCAAAGTAGATGCAAGCGATGCAGGTTTCAACTTTAAAGAGATTGAAATCACCCTTACTGCTGATCACGTTGCTGGCGCAGTAGTTACCAAAACTGGCACCCTGGCTAATAAAGATGGTTCAGACGCATTTGGTGTACTGGTTGACCGTGCTCTGCTGCCTGACTCTGCTGGTCGTGTAAATCTGGCAGAGCCTCTGAAAGTCGGTCAGAAATATAAACTGGTTGTTGCTGTTCGTGGCGTTACTTTCGCTAAAAAACATCTGAAAGTAGCTGGCGGCGAAGCTGCACCTGTTGCTGTTCTGGAAGCTCTCGAAGCCAAAGGCAACAAAGTTCAGGAATAATCCTAGATCTTTGGGAAACAAAATTTTAAAGTTATTTGGAGAAAATAATGCGTAAAGATGATTTTGGTATTGTTGATTTAGGTGCTACTCTTGAACTGGTTCCGCGCCAATTCCGACTGATCACTGGTATGAACCTGTTTGAAACCCATCTGGGCACCTCGACAATTGCACAGATCGAACGTGTAGATGAAGTGGTTGGTGATATTGCTGCTCGTCGTCGTGGTGGCGAACGTAACTACGTTGATAGCGAACGCGCACAGATCAAAAACCTGAACATCCCGTTCTTCCCGCTGGATAAAGGCATCACCGCTGCGGACGTTCAGAACTTCCGTCGCTACTTCACCCCGGACGCACCGAAAACTGTTCAGGACGTAGTTACCCGTGTGGTTCGTCGTATCCGTCTGACCCACGAAACTCTGCGTGAAAAAGCTCTGTTTGCTGCAATTCTGGGTAAATCCTACGCTCCTGGCGATGCAACTTGCCAGTATGACTACTACAACCTGTGGGGTGTAAGTCAGAAATCCATCGAAATTGACCCTGCAAACGCTGGTCAGGACCCGATGGAGGTTATCGAAGATGCACGTCTGCACATTGCTCTGCAGGCTGGTGACAACGCTGGTGCTTACAACATCATCGCACTGTGCTCTCCGAAATTCTTCTCTGCACTGGTTCATCACCCGCTGGTAGAGCTGGCTTACACCTACTACAGCTCTTCTCAGGAACCGCTGCGTCGTCGTCTGGGTGCAGGTGGCGAGCAAAGCATTTACCGTGTGTTTGAACACAAGGGTATGACCTTCATTGAAGATATCTCTGGCAACATTCCGGACGGTGAAGCTCGTCTGATGCCTATGGGTATCGATCAGATGTTCCAGCTGCACTTTGCTCCGGCTGACACTCTGGAAGATGCAAATACCCCAGCTCAAGAGCTGTATATGTGGTATAAACACTCTGCCTACCTGAGAGAACAGAAAATTGAATCTGAAACCTCTATGCTGGCAGTTAACACCCGTCCAGAGCTGGTTGTTAAAGCAACCCTGAAAGGTGACTAATCACTAATGTGATTCATCCCATATGGGGAGGGGGTTCTCCCCCTCCCCTTTTTATTTATTAGGGTTTAACAGGAGTGTCCCGTGAAGCGAGCCGTCTATCCAGTTGAGTATGATCCTCTATTAAGAGTTTTCAACAATCAGTTAAGTTTTTATCAGTTCTTGGCGCAATACAATCCAGAAATCAATGTTGGTTTATCAGCCCTGTTGCCACCAACTGAGTTTGTTGTTGGTGATGTTCACTATCCGTGCAGAACAATTGTAGACTTCTTCGAGAAGATTGCAAAACACACAGGTCTGCCTATTGATACTGGTATTTCAACTATCCGTATGGGTGTTATTCTTCTGTTCTTCACAGAAAACCTTGATGAAAGCACTTTAACACTCCAGAATGGTGATGTCAATATCACATTCTCACCTTCAGTGTTCAAAGAAGTGGATGCTGTGTTTAAGGTGGTGGTTGCAGAAGGTTATCTGTGGAATCCTGAGGATATGCCAAAAAGAATGACCGTAAACGATGTTCGCTGCGATGTTGTTTACGATCCGGATACCCAGACTTATACCATTGAGTGGCCTAAGAAACGTTCTCAGGTTTTAAGATTTAATTTGACCGCTACAGCAGCACCAGAACCTGAACCAGAGCCGGAGCCGCCTGTAGAAGGTAACGGTGAAGCAGGGCCTACTGAACCACAGGGTACTGAGCAAGATCCTGAACAAGCACAAAAATCAAGATCTTCTCACAACGATGTTGAAGCTATCCTACAGCAAGCCGCTGCACTTGAAGACGAAGCAGACAAGCGTGGCTCTAAAGACGCACTTGAAGCTTTCGCCAAAACACACGGTGTAGAGTTAACTAAGAATAAGACTTTTGCTAACATGATGGTCGATTTCGAGGCTGCTCTAAAAGCTTAAAAATAAAATACACCATTCTAAATTAAGCCCCTCTCCTTTGGATTGGGGCTTTCTTTTTATACCTCGCAGGCATTGTGGACAATTTTCGACAAACATGGTATAATAATTTATGTTACAATTTCTCACAGGAGAAGTCAATGGCTTGGTATGAAGATGAAGAGATAATTCCAACTCCTCCTGAAGAGGATGTTGATAAAGAAGAGCCTGGGGATCCGGAACCGGAAATACCGGAAGAGCCAGATCCGGACCAACCTCTAATAGATATGATGAGGTTATTGCTTGGCAATATTGACCCTGAAATTTTACCGGATGAGACGATCAAAACTTTTCTGGATATGGAAAAGTTAAAACTCAACTATCCTGCAGAGCCAGATAAGCTACCGCTGCTTAAGTATAATACTTTAATTCAGCTGGTAAGATGGCTGATGATGCAGGAAGTGTCCAGCGGTAACGCAAGTATAACTTCCCGTCTGGAAAAAATAGGTGATGAAACCATAGAGATTCGTGGTGGATCTTCATACGCCCAATGGAAAGATTTCCTTGATTGGCTGCTTGCACACCCTGACTATGTAGATTCTGATCTGGATGCCTACAGTAGAATGATTATCATTGGGGGTGTTCGTGTAGACGAAGGAATTAGGGTTAAATTTAACGAGAACAGCAATGGTCCTTTCGATGTTCAGGGTATTACACCTATGAGCGGTCTGAAGAATCAGCCTCCTCGTCACCCAAGACGCAAACGCAGTTTTTAAAAACTATTGCTTTTGCTGTATCTTTGTGGTAAAATACCTTAGTGAGAGATATAATGCTAAAGGTTAAATGTCAAACAAGGTTCAATTTAAAGCGTCTGGATCGTTTCTACAAAGACCTTGTGAAACTTGAAAGTAAAACAATAACCTACGGCTTTTATGACGAACCTCACCCATCTGGCTTAAATATGGCAACATTGGCAGCTATTCACAACTTCGGTTGGAACGGGCTGCCTGTTCGCAATTTCATGGAGACAGCCTTTGCATTTCACAGTACTCAACTGCAGAACTTGACAGAGAAATTGTTAAGAGCTATGGCTAGAGGATCAAGTGCAGAGGCTATCCTTCGGCAGATGGGGGATACAGGAGCTAAGGCTATCCAGTTTGTTATTGAGGCCGGGCAGTTCAGTAACCCTACTGTTAGTGAACAGTGGGCGCAAGAGAAAGGCTTCAACGAGGCTATGCGGCATTATGATGTGCTGCTTGAATCTGCAACCTTTAAAATTGGACAGTTAAAATAAGGGGGTTGGGTGGCAGCAGGTTATAAACTGATAGGAAAGAACAGACTAATACCTCGTAAAACATTCAAAGGACGCCACAGAGTGTATAACAGAACAGTTGGTGGACCTTTTGCAAATGAGGGATTAGAACTTGAATATGAAGAGTTTGATGTCCTGGAGTGTGTTGTACAGCCGCTGACAGGAAGGGCAGCTAAAGATTACTCTTCTCAAATAAACCCTGAAGGTGATCGACAGTACGAAGCTTTTACTGTCTATTCTTCCACTAAACTGTTCAGTCCAGACGAAGGAACATATGCAATGGCTGACCAGATTCAATTGCCTGACATTCACGGTCACTTGAAATGGTTTACAGTCTTGAAATGCGATGCGTATGTTACTTCAGGTGGTGGAAGATATAGATCTTTTGTGGTGGAAGAGCCTGAAGGAGAAAACTAATGGAAGCTTTCGAAAAAGTTTTTTCTGATCTTGAAACCACTGTCGCTAAGCTTGTCAGGGTAGCCACAGGAAGAACTGTAGTTCTGGCAGAAAGCTCTACTATACCAAAGCCAGAAGGTGAGTTTGTGCTTTTACAAACCATCGCGATCAACCCAACCACTTGGGAAGATAATGAGTTTCAAGATGTAGATGGTAATGCTTACGTCACCCACAGTTACACTGTTACTTATCTGTTAACAGCTTATCGCGGCAGAGCATATGCTGCACTGAGCAGAGTATTGCAAGCAATAAACCTTCCAATGTTTTATGACAAGTATTTTCCTCTGGGATCATGCTTTGCCTATTCAAACAATTCAACAATCTCACCTCAAAGAGTGCCGTTGAATAAGCAGACGTATGAAAACAGAGCCACTGTAATGCTGACATTTAACGTAAGGTTTGTTGAGACAGACATTGGGGCTTTTGAAGATCTTCAGGGAATCAAGGCTGAAATAACCATACATTTCCCTTCACCCGATGCTGGTCAAGCGGTTACAGACAGCGGTCAGTAATCGTTATAATTGTGTAGTGTAATGATTACACTGCGTGTTTGATATCCGTGCACAGATATTAAGAGGAAACAAATGCCATATTTAGATAAAGTGGTAGATGTTACAGTTAACCTCGGAACCCAGCCTATTGACACTGTAGGTTTTGAGACTCCCCTGTTCATCGCTATCCACAACAACTTCACTGAGCGAGCTCGCGTATATGCAGAGCTGGATCAGATGGTGGAAGATGGTTTCGCACAAGGCTCTGCAGCGTATGAGTTTGCAGCAAAAGCTTTTGGTGGTGTATTCCCTCCACAGTACGTTATGATCGGAAGACAAGCCAAAAAGAACACGACTGTGGATTTCAAAGGTATTGCTGCCGCAGCTGATACCGATGTTGTAATGACCATTGCAAAAGGCGATTACAATACTGCCTTGATAGTACCTATCTCTGGTGGAACAGCTGCAACTCAGATTGCAGAGTCTATGAAGACTAAAATCGAAGAAGATGATAACTTGGACGATATCACTGTAGAGGCTTCAGAAGGTGTTATCACCATCACTGGTGACTGCACTGTTGGTTATCACACTGGTAACTATACCATTAAGAATGTCCCTAATGATGAAAAACCTTCCACAGTGATTGACAAAATCAACGCTGAGCAGGATAATTGGTACTTCCTGTGCCATGAAGACCACACTGATATTGAAGCATGCGCTAAGTGGGCTCAGGCTAACTACAAGCTGCACGTCTACTCTACTGCCGAAGAAGTAACAGGTAAAGAGGGTAATATTGCTGCTAAATTAAAAGCTGCAAAATATGACAGTGTTGGTATGTACGACCCTCACGCTGACAAAGACTTCCCAGAAGGCGGTATTATCGGTGCTATGGCATCCAACGATCCGTCTTATGGCGACAGCTTGCACTTAAAACAGATGCCGGGTGTTATTGCACCATCACTGACTTTGACTCAGCGTATGGCGATTTGGGAGAACAATGTTAACTTCTACAGAACAATCAACGGTGTTGGTGCTTTCTGGGAAGGTAAATGTGCCTCTGGTCAGTATGCAGATGCTATCCGCTTCGCTCACTGGATTAAATTCAGATCTGAAGAGTCTATGTTTGGATACATGCATCGCCGCTCTAATATGGGTCTGAGCATGAAGATGTCTGATGATGATCTTCCAGTTATCAAGTCTGTTCTGATGAACAACCCGATTAATCCGGGTATTAAGAATGGTGCGATCCTGACTGGTTTCGACGAAGACAACAATGTATTCTACGACCCGATCATCACGGTTCCGAAACGTGCAGAAATCCCGACCAATCAGTTGGCTGCTCGTGTTCTGGAAGGTGTGAAAGTAGAACTGGTGTATAATAACGCTCTGCACTTCGTTCGTATCCGGATCAACGTTCTTCTGGACAAAGTTGGTTCTAAATCCACTAATGCTGTTGCAATGACTGAATAAGGAAGCCTAGATGGAAACTCAAATTTTAACTCCTTATGCGTATGACCCTAAAAAGGTCAAACTGTATCTGATGCAGCAGCGTGTCACTGGCTTCGCTGCTGACACTAAGATCGTTGTTTCAAGAAACGAAGACAACATCTACCCTCACGTTGGTGTGGACGGTGAAATGTCTGCAGCCCTGTCTCGTAACCAATCCGGTGTTATGACTGTGTCTTTGCAGAATACCTCCGTATGGAACGCCTACCTTTCTGACTGGCAGAAACAGGCATCTATCACTGGTCTGGTATTCTTCCCGGTTCTGCTAGAAGGTAGCCAGGGCCCTGGTATTTCCACAGTCGGTTGGATCCAGAAACAGCCGGATCTGACCTACGGCACCGAAGTAGGCCAACTGGACTGGGATATTGGTATCCTGGATGCATGGCTCAACCGTGACAACATCACTGGTGCCCTCACTGGCCTTGCAGGTCTTGCAGGCATTATCTAAGAGCCCACCCCAGCACAAGCCTCACCTTCGGGTGGGGCTTTTTGCTTTTAAGGGTTTTGACGCACGGTTTTGAATTGGTTGAAAGGTTAAATTGACAATGCACCACAATCATGGTAAAATACACAAATATGGTGCACAACATTGACTAATAAGGATGCTATAAAATGGCTATAAACTTTAGACCTACAACAGAGATTGACTTAGCAGGGCACAACTTCGTGATCACCCACTGGGGACCGATGAAGGCAATGAAGAACATGCCTAAAATCGGCAAGATTGTAGCTGTCCCGTTGGGTGCTATCGGTGGATCTATTATCTCTGGTGGTCAGAATATGGCAGAGGTCCTTCCTACTGCTCTGGCATACCTGTTCCAAGAACTTGATGATAATTCAATTGAAGAGTTATTTAAAATCTTGTTCGAAGATATTACCGTAGATGGGGTGGATAAGCTTAATCCCGATGTTGTGTTCGCAGGTCATCTGCTGGAGATGATTAAACTGGCAGGTAAGGTTCTGGAGGTTAACTACGGCTGTTTTTTCACACAAGACGGTTTAGGAAGCCTTCTGGAGATGTTGCAACAGATGGGTATGATTCAGCAGGTGAACAATCTAGATCAGACTCCGGAAGAGCAGGAATAAGCAAAGTTGTTGTGAGGGCTAGTGAGTGGGCAGCTAAGAACAGCTCACTTAACTGGTTCGACTTTCTTTGGTGTAGGGTGCTCAAGAACTTTAAAGGGGAGAATTTTGAATCGCTAAATCTTGCAGATATGGCGTATTTCCTCAAGCTCTGCGAGTATCTTGATATCGAAGAATTCCTAGATACCGTCCAAAACAGGGAAATGGAGCGGGAGCAGAAGGCTGCCGCAGCTGCTGCGAAAGCTAAACGCAGGAGAGGATAATCTAAGGGCCGGATTCCTTTTCTGGGATCTGGCCCTTTTTATTATGAGGAAACCATGGCTACAAACAAAATAGTTGCCACAACAGTCAACAAGATTGGCTTTGAGATAGAGAACTCCTCCTACAAAAAAGCTGTAGAGAAAATTCGCAGTATCGGGAAGGAGTTCAGGAAACTGGGTGAGGATTTTAACTCAGCCAACCCTATGGGTAGATGGCAGGCAGTGGCTGTTAAAACTCAACAGACAATGCAACGGGTTGCCAGACAGCAATCTCAGGCAAATGCCAAACTGCACAAAGAGAGCGTAGCACAGGCCAAGAAAGAGGCTGCAGTAAGGGCTGCAATAGAACGTAGGGAGAATGCGAGACGTAAACAAGCTGTAGGTAATCTTACCGCTAAAAATCCAGAAATGGCTAGGATGCGTAAGTTCTACCAGCAGCAAGCTAAAGAGGCCAAAAAGGCTGCCAAATCTGCACCAGTGTCTTACGGTGGTTATAAGGCACCTAAGGCAAGAGTTTTGGCTAATGCCAAATCTTTCAAATATATCCCCGGTAACCCTAATATGGGTGGGGTGGCTTCCGACCCTAACCTTGTGAAAGCTCAGACAGCCGCTATGAATCGTTATCATAGACAGCTAAGAAGAGACAGTAAAGCCGGTATGGATAATAGGCTTATGTCGGATCGTGAGGCAAGGAGAACCCACCTCTACAACTCCGCGATAAGACTTTCTGCCAAGTATGGGGCCGGATTCCGTGGAAGCTTGCCAGGATACTCAGAGTTAGAGTCAAGGTTTGCTCGCGGGGAGATGAAGAAGTCAACCTTTAACGCCCACCTGTCAGCGCTGCAGTCTGGGTTTAAAAGCGCCACCAGCCAAACGCTTACACTAGGCGATGCCATGAGAGACTTACGTAGATCTGTTATTAATGCAACAGCTGCGTATACAGCTTTTTCTGGATTTGCTGCGGTTAACAGATCCGGTCACATGATGGAGGGGGCAAGTGCTGCTCTTACTGCTGTTACTGGAGATCCAAACAAAGCCAACAGTGAGGTTGCGTTTGTCCAGCAAGAGGCTATGCGTCTTGGTTTTGATCTCAAATCTGGTCTTCAAGGTTACGCCCAGATGTCGGTAAACGCCAAAAACCAGATGACAAATCAGGAAGTGCATGAGCTGTTTTCTGCATACTCCCAGTATGCTGCTGCTTATGGTGCTGATGAGGTAAAATACCAGCGCGGTATTATGGCAATCCAACAGATGCTCGGGAAAGGACAGGTAATGTCCGAAGAACTGAAGCAACAACTTGCTGAAGCATTGCCTGGTGCATACGAACCTTTTATCAAGGCCACCAAAGAGGCTTTTGGTCTTTCTGAACTCTCCATGGATCAGTTCATGGACATGATGAAGAAAGGTGAGGTTAAAACAGCCAAGATCATGAAGTATGTGGCTAAGTACATGAACGAGGCATCTGCAGCTGGTTATGAAAGAATGCAGAAGTCTAACGTGCTGGCAGAAAACAGACTGAAAACCTTCATCGAACTGACTCGTCAGAAACTGTTCACCCGTTGGTCTGACGAACTAACAGAGTTCTATTATACACTGATCCGCACGGGTGAGACTCTGCAATTTGTGTGGGATGCCTCTGGTGATTTTGTTAGCGGGTTTGTGAGAGGCCTTAACTGGGTAGTTGGTGAACTAAACAACACTATAGTCAAGATCCGCATGTTTTTCCTTGAATGGGGGATTAAATGGGGGTTCATAACAGCTAAGACGAAGGAATATTCTGAAGAGCTTCATGACACCTTTAGCTATGCTAAATGGGCAGGGTTTGCTGCTGCCATCATGCTGGTCGTCAACGCCCTAACAAAAGGTTTTGTCATGGCATCTATGCTTGTAAAAACCTTTAAATTCCTTAACTCTCTAAGGGGTGCAGCTGGAGCAGCGGGTGCCGCTACTACAGAAGGATCTGGTGGTGGAGCTCCGGCAGGAAAAGGTGGGGGTGGCCTCAAGACACCTGGTGGCAAAGTTGGTCTGCTCGGTAAGCTGGGCATTATCGGTACAATACTAAGCGCCGGGGAATTATTTAATGACCGTTACAACCCACTAAGTGAAAGAAATCAGCAGCTGGATACTATCAGCGATATGATTCGCAAAGATATCATATCGGGAGGTAACGGGTTTGTTAATCCTTTGGACACCTTACCGGGCGGGACTCTTCCGTTGCCGGGTGGCCCTGGTTTTGCTTCTCAATTAAGAACTATGGAAATGCTACCTTTAGAGATCAGTGATGGGAAAATCACGATTTCAATAGATGAGGGTGAGTTTAGCAAAATACTTGATGCAAAACTTGAGTGGGAGAATAACAAAGATATTAACTTTATGTCAACAGATCTTTGGTAATAAACAGCACATAGGGGGCTCCGGCCCCCTTTATTTTATCGGTGTTGTAAAAACGGCTATTTTATGATACAATATTTAGATGGTATCGGAGTGTCCTGGAGAGGTTATGCCAAGCAATATAGTTGATGAAAAAGACCTGTACAAGCCTCAAGAGGTTAAATCTCCAAAGGCTGAAAAGGCAGAACAGCAAACTGAAAGCGATGTAAAGTACACTATGTTTGTCAGCGGTCTTAACTATGGTGGTCGCAATACGGAGATGAAGGGTAAAAACTTTACTAACGATCTTGCCATCATCTTCGATCAGGTTGAGAATTACTCTTTCAAACATTCTGTTGATAAGACTGGGTTTGCGGTGGAAGATAAATCTACCCTGTCAGACCACGCTGTAATTAAAGATGGTGTATTTTCTTTTACTGGTAGGGTAAATACATCACCACATATAATCTATGAGCAAAACTACATTGACAGGAATACTGACTCTAAAAACCCTGCAGCGTCTATGCGACCAGGCGCTGCACTGGAGGCTTTGACTGAGATCATTAATAAGCGCCAGTTGGTTTCTTTGGTTACCGAGGAGAGACTCCTTGAGAACTACATTATAACCAGCCTTTCTGCCAACAAGTCTGTTGGTGAAGGTGCTGCGATGGTGTTTGATGTAGAACTTACAGAGTTCCGCACATTCTACTTGAACAAGGTTGTTAATGCAACTGTATACAGCAACCCTAAGAAAGTAGGCAAGACCCAGCAAAAAGGTGCTGTCAACGACTGCAAGAATGGTAGTAACGTAGGTAACAAGAGAGATACAGGGGCATTTGCAGACACCGCTTCTACAAACGCTGCAGAAGAATGGCAGCCATATAAATCTATGATGTGGACAGATGAAAACGGTGTTACCCAGTCTGCTGCGGATTGGTACTATCAGGAATATGGAAGACCTTCCACCATAGTCCCTTCAGAGCAGGGGAACTATGACAAAGTTAACGGAAAATAAGGGGAGCATATAATGGAACTTAAAGAGTGGTGCGTGATCACCTTTGTGTGGGACATTGACGGCTTTCCTGATCAAACCATGCGTGTTGTTTTAGATAACGAAACGTATGAAATGCGTATGCAATGGAATGAGAGGGATGAGTCCTGGTGGTTGTCCCTTGGTCCAGTAGGTGACAGTCCTTTAGTAACCAGAAAAGTAACAGCCTGCCAAGATATTTTAGACGGACTGCATTACAGAGATGATTTACCGAAAGGTAGGTTGATGGCTCTGTCGTTTAAAGACGATCAATACTGGGGCAGGGTTGGAAGATACAACCTTGGGGCAAGGTCTGAGCTACAACTTGTATACGGCACCCCGGTTGATCTTTACAAGGAACAGCAAGGGTTAGAATAATGGCAGAGTATAGACGTAGAACATGGCGATTATTGTTTGGTCGCCCTGTGGAACATGGCGGGAAATCAAAAACCAATATCCCAAAATCTGTTGAAAAGAAAGGGGAGAGCGATTCTGGAGTCTATGAGATTAGCTCAGACACAGGTGCTGCTAACATAGAGTTCGACATACAAAAAGATAACACCAAAGAGCCAAACAAAGGCTATGTGGTAGTTTACAACCTGTCTGACGATACAGTCAACTATCTGGATATGCATCAGGCAGACGCTCTTGCAGTGATGTTTGAAGCTGGCTATGATGATGAGAATCAGTTGATATTCTCCGGAACTGTAGAGTTCGTTGAAGACAGATGGGAAGGCCCTACCAGAAAAACTAAGTTCATTTTTGGAGATGGCACTGAGAACATCATTAAGTGTCAGAGCACCAGATCCTATCAGAAAGGCACACCTTTAAACTCTGTACTCAATGATCTTCTGAAGGATATGAACTTGCCGAAAGGTAGGGTTGTTGGTTTTGGCAACCAGACTTTGCAATACTCTATGGCTTTTTCTGGGAACACTGCCGAGAACCTTCGCAGGTTTGCAAGACTGACCAATTCAACATTCAGTGTTCAGGATGGGGCTTTGTATTGGACCAAAGTCGGGAAGAGGTTCAAGGACTCTGTGTTTGAAATCAGTGCAGAGTCTGGGATGCACGGTTCACCTACGCCTAAAAATCCAGAACCTGCTAAAAAACGAAAAGCCAAAGCTGCTGCAAAAGGTGGCACCAGTAAGAAAAAGAAAAACCCGAGAGAAGATGTCGGTCTTACTGTAACCACATGCCTTAACGGAGCTATTCTCCCAGAGTCTACCATTTATCTTAAAAGCAGGCAATATACTGGTTTCTATAAGGTGATCACGGTGCATCATAAGGGCACAATCGAAGGTGGTGATTATACCACAGAACTTGGCCTTGGGGAAGCTGTAGGTGGGGTTGTTGACAAAACCGAGGAGGTATAATGGCAATAAACAGGAAAGATGCTGCTGTCAGATCCTTTATAGAGAAAATAATGAGGGACTACCACACCAGTATCCGGGCCAGAGTTGTCAGTGTTGATTACAGTATACCTTCAGCCGCTGTGCAGCCAATAGCGGAAACCACGTTTGATGACGGGGATGTGGAGAGATATCCACTCATCTATGACGTTCCAATTCAAGTTATGTCTGCAAACGGTGGGAAGGCAAGGTTAACACTTCCTATTAAGGCTGGAGATGTTGTAGGACTGCAGTTTTCAGAGAGAAATGAAAACAATAATGACGATCAACAAACCCACGGCCTGTTTCCCGGGTGGGCAATCACATCTGTGCATTCCGACTCAAACGCTTTACAAATTGATCCTGATAATGTAGAGTTATGGAATGATAAGGTCTATTTTAAACTAACACCTTCTGGTGATTTTGAGCTTCAAACACCGGGTGGAACATTACGGTGTGACAGTAGTGGTGAGTTTTCTTTCACCAATGGGGCTGCCAATTTACGAGCTGCTGTGGACGGAAACATTAGAATGAATGGTGCTACAATAGACCCCTCAGGTAGGATCATAACTGCCGCTGGTGTGGATTTGGATTCATTCTATGCAGAATATAAAGGTCATACCCACTCTTGCCCTGATGGCGAGACAAGTGGACCGCACTAATAGAGGTCTTGCATGGCTACGCTTTATAGTGATATACTGATGGACCCACAGACAGGTGATTTGGCAATAGACAAAGGTCTTGAGTTAATAGATTCAAACCAGGTAAGTCTGCGCCAGCGCCTGTGGATGAGGTTTAATACATGGAAGGGGAGCTGGTACTTTGACGAGCTGTTTGGCTTCCCTTATATGGACTTTCTTAGCAAGAAGGTCATGAAGACTGTTCTTGATAACAAGATTATGGAAGTGGCAAGACAGGAACCTGATGTGCTGAACATCATAAATTTCCAGTCTACCATGGATCGAAGATCAAGAACATACCAAGCGTTCTTTGAGGTTGTCACCAAGGAGAACGAAATTGTAAGATTGGCTTTCGTAGGCCTTGATCAGTTTACTTACCCACAACCAGATGACGGGACAACCTCTCTTTGTGATGACGAGGGTTGGATCAAGTGGGCTAATAAACTGTACTACCTGATCAACTTCAGATTACCGAGAACTGGGGACGCTACATGGTGGAACCAGTACGCTGGTCCTGAGATGGAAAACCCAATCCCTGTAGGTTCTCTGTTGACTCAGGATAAAGATCTGCTGATGACTGAGGCAGAACAAACAATTAACCGCAATACCTGGACGCTTGCTCCGGATGAGCGCGAGTATTCTGGTGTTATAGCCACTTCTAATGATGAGGCCATCGCTAACCAGTCTGGTCGTGCTATTGATGTTAACTAAGGAGAAATCATGGCTGTAGCTTATCCTACAATACCAATTCCAGATCTTGAAGATGCAGAAACAGTCCTGAGCGATGACTTCTTAGTTGTCAACCAGACTGATGGGACAAGAAAGGCTAAGATTGACGATGTTGTCAACGATCTTAGCATTACTAAAATAGTCTATTTCACAGAGGGCGGTTATCTTAAGAGCAAGAAGGACTTTGCTTATGACCCAGAGACTAAACGCTACTACACGTGGAACGGGGATTATCCTAAAATAATCCTCCCAGATTCTACTGTAGAGGGTGCCGGAGGTGTGTCTGCAAAAGCCTGGTCTGTTTTTGGTGAGCTCGCTGCAACTTCTTCTGGCAGAATAGTTGATTACGGGTCTATTGGTGGTCAGCTTGACATGGATCTTGAAGTTGCTGATACCTTTAAAGTTCGACTCACTTCAAACACCACAATCTCTTTTGAAAATCAAACGGAGGGGCTTGAAGGGGTAGCGAGAACTATAACCGTATGCATTACTCAGACCTCTGGCGGTAACAAAGTCTATTGGCCTGATAATGTTAAATGGGCATACGGACGAGACCCTATTCTAACATTTACAGCTGGTGCCACAGATATTTTCAAGTTAGAAACTTACGACAACGGGCTAACTTGGTACGGGGCACTGATTATCGCAGGAGCTATCTAAGATGCGTATTCAACACAACATTGATAACGTATTTCAGATGATCGAGGGGCACAGGAAGTGCCTCGATAACAACACGGGCATTACCAATACCTCTACACAAAATAAACTAGTAAACCCTGATGGTCTTATAGCGTCAGGGTGGGCAGGTAATAAGATAAATAACGACTGGGCAATGCATGAAGCCCAAGCTGTGTTGATTCTGGGATACATTGAAGCATATAGGGCATCGAAAAGCGATTTCTATCTTGATAGGGCAAAAGAGGCTTGGGAAGCTTATAATAGTCATCTTTTGGGCGCTTATGCTGTAGAAAGTAAAATGAAAAGATTGTCCCACTACCCGTTATCCACAGATGGGGTTCCATCACATGGTGGGTTTAAAGATGTGGTGGTATCTTTCAACAAAGGTAGAGGAAAAATTCCTGCTGGATCTCCCACATGGGGAGAATATCTGGACAAGGCTTTTCAAGCGTATAATGGTGTGCTAGGAAGAAACACTGTAGACTCCGATGTTTACGGCGGCACAGACGCTAACCCGGATTGGACAACTTCTGGATTGAGTTGGTGGGTTGAGTGGTATATAGCGTGGGACGGTAACCGTTACTGGGCCAATGGCAGCATCGCGGACAGTGGTCATACATCTGCAGAGTTCGGAACAATCCAGTTGCAAGATAAGGGCGTTACAGGTAGCCACAAGGTGACCTATTGCGTGAGATTACCTCAAGAGCAGGGGGGATCGGTGATACCTGCAGGATCTCCGGTAGTGGTGAATCCCATCAACGTTGTTGCAGACAATCAGGCCCCGGAGTTGGACGGTGAAGAGATGTGGTGCGATGCCTGTTATCAACTCTATACCTTAACAGGTGAGGAAAAGTATTACACTACATTTAAGCAGTCTTACAATAAGTTGCTTAATTTCAGCGATATAAACGCTTACGACAAGCTGTTTAGAAAAACCACGTTGATTAAGGCACCGTTCACAGACGGCACTTGCCTGGTTGCAGGGACTGTCCCCGTTATGAGCAGGGACAGTGACGGATATATTAATTTCAGGATGGCTGCTCGTCGCCCTTGTGAGATAATTCAGAAAGGCACAACCTATAAAATAGGTAGGGATACTGAAATTGTTATGAATTTCGGAGGCGATGGAGTTCTGTTCCAGCCTCATTTCATTCTTAATGACGGAAATGATAACAAAAAGCAATACAGGATAGGGGTTCCTTTTGGAGGGGCAGAAGTAGCAGAAATAGTTACAAAGGTTACTGATTTTGTAGAGGTGGTAGGGAAGGATGGTAACCCATACCTCCTGCCTAAAGAAGAAAACATTGTTGTAAGTGGTGGCGCTAGTGTTAGTATGCAGTATGATACTGACATTTACAACCACTCTGACAACTTCACCCGTTGCAACATAACAAAAGGTAAAGTAACCTTCAATTTTGGAAGGGAGATCTCTTTAAACTCAGTCACTTACCGATCAGACGATGAGATGGTAAGAGTCAAATTCCTTGACAAAGATCGTTGGTTATGGTATGCTGATCTATATGCTACTAACGGACAATGGGTAACAGAAACTCTTACTCTGGGAGATTTCAAACTAGATCCGACACAACCTCACCATACTGAAGAAGAGATCAAACCTTTCTTTGCTAATCCTAAAGGACTCGCCTCTGTAGATTTCAGTCTGAGCGACAGGCAGATAGGTAATGGCTTGTTTGATCTGTATTGCGTCAACACCTTGCCACAATTTTATATTGCAGACAGAGAAGCTTACCTCATCTGGTTTAGTGTGTGGATGGCGAGCAAGACAGAATCAACAGCCAGAGTTGGTGATTGTTATGTCAGAAACTACAAGCAAGGTGCCTACAGGCACACTCCTGGTGTGTTCCCTGCCGGAAAAGTGATAGATAAGGAAAATTACCTTCTGGAGGAAAGGCCGAACTGGCCTTATCCTGGCATGCAATACCCAGCAGTTTACTGTATGGGCGCAGAGAACATAGACCGCTATAGATTGTCAAATACAATTGGCTTTCTGTATGACTCTCAAGTCTGGTATAATAATACATTTAAGACAGAAGGACCAGTCGCCTCCCGTTATGTATGGCAGAGAGGTAACGAAGGATTGACTGGGTGGTGGGAGATGGTAGATAACTCCAAGCTACAGTCAAGGTCTTTTGTTGCTGCATGCCGAACAATATATGAGCTCAAGAAACATAAAGAGCCTGTTGATGAAAGATTATTCCTGTTCTGCCAGAAATGGGTATGGTTCCTCAACAGATTCCAGTCATCTCATTCTGGAAATCCACCTACAGATTTTAACACCTCTGGAGGATATTCTTATCAAGACAGAGGTGATAGGATGTGGGTGGTAGGTGAATGGCTTGCAGGTTGCTGCTGGCTAGGCCTATGCGGGTATTCAGAGACAATACCTCAAATAGATATTGTTGTAGAAGCCTGCATGAAGACCTTGCAAAAGCACCACTTCATCAACGGAGATAATGTTTTAAACGGCTGCTGGGCAGTTTCTGACCCAGTAGGCTATCACTCTGGCGAAATCCTTCGCGGTCTTGGACTTTACGCTCAATACCGTGGATTGTACCTTTAACATAGGGGGCTGTTTGCCCCCTTTTCAGGAGAAAGAATGGCTGATATTAAAGTTGTCAGAATTGAATCTCTTCCTGCCACCACCACAGTGACAGAGGATGATTATCTGGTTGTTCAGCAACCAGACCTGACCCGTCGTGTTAAGATTGGCGACGTTGTCCATGTTGATGGGACTGTTTCTCATGTAATCTCCTTTAAGGAAGGTGGTAAGTTAAACGGCCCAACGGATTTTGCCTATTTCGAAGAGGAAGACCTCTACCTGCGTTGGAAGGGCGAATTCCCACACACTGTTCCTGCACTGTCTTCACCATACTCTGATGGTGGGATTACCGATGCTGCATGGATGGTCTATACAGATCCGTCATTAAGAGAAGAGTTAGAATCCACCATTGGTGCATCCATGATCATGACGGCTGAAGGTCAGTCTGTCCAGGATGTAATGGATGTTACAGTTAAGACAGCCAATGACGCTAAAGCACTGGCTCAGAAAGTAGATTTCGGCACAGTGCATACTGTAGGCGATGTTATCCACCTTGTCAACTTTGTTGGTCCTGCAGTTATCGAAGAGGGAAGAACCACTAACTATCCTTCTGTAGCAGCTGGTGAAAAATTCCTGAACGGTGTAGTATCTCGTCGTGATACTAAGACTGTTGACGGCATTTTCCGTGGCGCTACCTCCGGAGCCATGTATACCATTGCAGTGACTAATGGTGTTGCAACAACAAAAAGAATAGCTCTTCGTGACGAATTTAAACGCTTAGAGGCAAACAGCCCAACAAGAACCGTTATTCGAGCTGGTGACGATGTTAACACAGCAGGGTACCTGCAGCTTGATGCGACAGGTCGTTGGGGTATGTGGAACCAGCAGACATCTTCATGGCAACCTCTCGCTGTAGAGCAAGGTGGTACAGGAGCCAGAGATGCCGCAGGTGCACGTATTAACTTAGGAACTTTCTATAAGCAACGTGCAGCCCTTGAAGCAAATTTCAATATCAATAACTTGACTGGTAATCAGGATGGTGTATACTACCAACCGATGACTGCTAACGCTACTGAGGCAAATGGTTACCCAGCAGGTTCTGGTGCTGGTCACCTGATCGTTTGGCAGAACAATGCTAACGGTGGTGCAGGTTGCCGTCAGGAATACTACCCATTCTCCAACGTCGATGTTTGGTATCTGAGAACTTATCAGGCAAACACAAACCAGTGGACTGCATGGCAGCCGATGGTTAGACCTAGGAATGATGATACCTTCAGATCTCATATCGGCCTTGGTAAAAACAACTCTCCTGCCTTTGGGCACCTTTACTTGGCTCAATACTCTGGAGATGTTAAATCTGCTTCTGGTATTCTCCATGGGGATAAATATAACACTGATGGTGTTCTTGAGCATGGCTACAGAATCTACTCTGAAGTAAGAAACGATAACAAAGCTTGGTTGACAATCCACCTCCACAAAGGTGCAAAAGGGTCTGAAACTCATAGATATTTAGGCTTCCGTGAAGACGGTGTGTTAGATTGTCCTAAATATATGCAGGTTGGTGATCTGAACGGTCAGCTGGCAAACTGGGGACTTGGAGAATGGATCCGCAGTTCAGGAGCAGAAAGAGGTTTCTGGGGATCCAAGAAAGCCGCCAAGATGGTAATCTGGGATGGCGGTATGGATGAATCCGGTAACGGCACTCTGGAATGGGGTGTTTATAACAACCGGAAGGCCAAGTGGGAACCTTTACCTCAGGCCGCAGGTGGTACTGGGGCTACAACTATTGCAGAAGCTCAAAACCTGTTCAAAGTTCCCATGGCAGCTGGTGTAAAAGATTTCTTAACACTGCCAAGAACCGCAGGGATGGAGGACGGGAAATACTACCCGATTATCGTTAGAACAGACGCGTATTATGCTCCTGCAGTTGGCACCGATATTACCATAGTTACCAGATCGTCATCTGGCGGTGACCCTATGAACTGTGCTACCCTGCAGTGTCATTATAGGACTGGAGGTTGGACCGACAGAGGAGACGCTTTCTACGGGGTGGTAAACTTCTACCAGAATGAAAAAGCAATTCTTGGGATGGTTGCTCCAACAAGGGGCAAACAAGACTATGTTGCTTTCTATGTGGAGGCTCGTGCTTTCCCTGTTAGCATATATGCAAGCAGAAGTGTTGCTGAGGTGTTTACCAAGGAGCAGGATTACCAGATTGGCTCTGTAACAAACAATCAGGATGGGGTTAAGTTCGTTGCACCTCTCCAGTCAGCAGATTTGAATCTGGCTGTTCTTGGAGATAACAATACCAACACCAGACCTATTGTTGACTTCAAAGGTACCTCTGGGTTCTACACTGGTGGTGGCACACAGTGGCACTATATAGGCTCAGCTGAACGCTATGCGGTGATGAGCAAAATGAACATGCCTAAAGTTGAGCTCTGGGCAGACGGTATTGACTATCTGTGCTACGGAAGTCCTAGAAAGGCGTTATTCTCTAATGCAGGATTCCAGTGTGCATCGGATGGAACAGAGGATCTAACTAACGGTACGTTTACCTCTAAATGTGGTAATGGTGCTGATCTCAAAGGTCAAGCGGAGTTTAGATCTACTCCAGAAGCGGGTCAAGTTATTGTTCGTGATGTTGTAGGTTCTGCTCATAGATTCTATAACTTCAACAAAGACGGCACTTTCTCTGCACCTGGTGGTTTTGTATGCCACACAGGGGCTGACTGGAACAACCAGTTCGGCAACAATAACCCGTCCAAAATAATGGCTGGCAATGTCAACGGACCTGAAGGTTCGATGGTTGTTGGTGGGTTGTCTGTGGCATTCTCTGGAAACTATGCCTTCCAGATCGCAGGTCGTTTAGACCAGTTGTATACCCGTTCCATAGAGCAGGGAAACCACAGAGCGTGGAACAAGGTTATTCAGCACCGTGGTCAAGGATTGGGAACTAACAACCTTAACGATTACAAGGCAGATCGTGAAGGTATTTACCATCAAGAGGCAAATGCCAACGCCACAGCGGAAAGAAACTACCCGCCGGGACAGCAGATGGCTGGCACACTGATCGTGCTTAGAAACTCTGCTAACGAGGGCACGGGCTGTATTCAGATCTACAAGATGTACCTTGGTGGAACATGGGAAAGGTATTATAATAACACTGGTAGTGGAATGACTTGGAGTCCTTGGAAGAGAACAAGCTTCCCGGAAAGCACAACCGCCCCAGTTATGCCTGATCTTTGGTTACCTTTGACCTCCAACTTAAAACCTGCACTTGGTGAGGGTGAGATGGTGTTCTCCAGACCATCTACAGCAACATACTTTTCTAAACGTGGTGTGATGGTTACTGCCCAGAACGATCAACCTAGGTTTGAAAGAGATGGTCTGCTTATCGAAGGGCAAAGGACAAACCTGATGCTTAACAGTGAAGACCCGAGTAAATGGGGAGCCAGTCAACAGATTACTGTTGGTAACACTGTAACAAACACTAACGGCACAAAAGGTGCACGATTTACAGTAAACACTGCATCCGGTGTGGAAACAACAGCGTTAAACCTTGCTACAGTTCCAGCCACCAGAGGTGCCGATGTGACAGGTGCTGAGAAATTCTGTACTGGGTCTATTATTGCAAGGGGAGGTAAAGCGAACCAGAGATTACGTGTAAGATTCGACATGTATGACGGATCCACCACAGTATTCCAAGGTGACGCTTATGTTAACCTGTCAACACTTGAAGTTAAAACAACAGGTGGTGCAGCTGGGAGAATTAAAGTAAAAGCTGAGAGATGGCAAACAGCTGGACCTGCTTGGGTAAGGATTGCCGCTACGTTTGAGGCAGTGGCCTCTGACAAGAATATCGGGTGCCAGTTCCAGATTTCTCCACCTGAAGGTGCTCAGCATGTTGTAGGGGATTGGGTTGACGTTGCAATACCTCAGTTTGAGTTAGGATCTTGTGAGTCCTCGTTTATTCCTACAGGGACTTCACCAGTAACTAGAGCGGCAGACCTTTGCAAATTCCCAATGACGGACACCTTAGCACCTAGACCGTTCACTGTTGCTGCCACTGTGGATGCCAACTGGAGAGGTTGGGGCAAAGCTCCTAACGCAGCTCCTAGGGTTATCGATACAGAAGGCCATCAGTCTGGTGCTGCATTTATCATGGGGTTCGGATCTGCACAAAATGTTTCGGAAGATGGCTATCCATACTGCGATATTGGCGGGTCAAACAGACGTGTTTATGAAATGGCTAAAGCACGTAAATTGAAGATGGGGTTCAGGATAAAAGAAGATGGTAAAACCTGCTCTTTTGCTAACGGACTGGTAAGCACGGAAACACAGTCTTCTTGGGAGTTCCTGGCAGGAGGTGCTTTCATCCGTATCGGTGGTCAAACCGCATCTGGTGAAAGACACTTGTTTGGTCATATTAAGGATATAAGAGTTTGGAACTCTGCACTGACCGACACCCAGCTTATGATGGAGAGTGTTGAATAATGAATACCTTTACCCTTGGATTCACCGACAGGGAAGACTTTAACGGTTTCATGGATGAAATCGGCTTTTACGAGAATGAGGCGTTGCAAAACACCCTTCTTGTAGAGGTTGTTGGGTTCATTTACACAGAAACTGGAGACACTTATGAGGCCGAAGATGAATTTGGCAACATGGTGATCTATCCTGTTTGTGAAAAAAGTGAACTGTTTTATGTCAACGTTCTTGCTCTTGATGAAGATGCAGAGAACATTATATCTAAAAGTGGAAAAGTTGTAGAACCGCTGAGGTTGAACATGTTCGACCCTTCGGCGTCTACCTTGGAAACACTTTAAAGTATTGCCCTCGCTCCGGCGGGGGCTTTTTGTTTGTATTGCGTATTAACTCAAAATCTGGTAAAATAACTATCATAATTGTTTAACCTGGAGGCACAATGTTTTTATGGGAAAGGCCTAGATACCTTCCAGATATCAGATTGGAATTACTTGCTGATATTGTTACCTTCAAAAGTCCGTTCACAGGTAAGACGCAAAAAGTAACCTACGCAACACCAAACTGGAAAGGAACTTTGACGGTTTCCAATATTAGCGAGTCACAGTTGCTTGAGCTCAAGAGTTTTATTGATCAGGTTTATAAGGATGGGAACATCTTTCTTATCAAAACTTACGGTCACTCAGTAACTGCCAATGAGCCAATCGCCCTTGGGCCAACTGGTAACGACGATTTCTTGAAGACGGTTGGGTGGGAGCCTAACAGGGATATAGCCAGAGCTGGAGATAAAATATCTGTCAACGATGAGTTGAAGGTAGTGACAGCTCCAGTGCGGAGCGATGGTGTTGGGGCTGCTGTTATAAATATATCTCCAAGACTTAGGAAACCTATTGCTTCAGGAGATACTATGAAGATAATAACTCAATCCCCGAAGGGTAGGTTTCATATCAGAGATATTTATAAAATTAAGCAAAAAGTTGATGCTATGCAAAAAGGTGATAATATAGTTATCAATTTCTTTGAGGATTTCTAAGATGATCAGAGCGCCATTAGATAATTTATTTCTTGAAAAGCTGGAGCTTGATGGTGTTGAGATCTTAATTGCTGCAAAACTAGAGCTACCAACAGGAACTGTCAGGGTGTGCTCAGGCACTGGTGTTGTAGTAATTGAGGGGCAACATTTCATAGGCATAGGTGGATCAGCGACATTAACCGCTGTGTCGGAGAAAGATGCCACCAACTTCGGATCTGTAGTAGCAACATTGAACGGGTTTGACCCTAAGTATGTTGGTGATCTATTGAAGACAGAGTATTCTGGTTGTCGTGCCACGTTGTATATCACAGCTATGGAGAATGGTCTACCAGTAACCACCAACGGCTTGTTTGACGGTCTTATAACAGATATGGCTATTCAGACAGGGGAGAACAGTGCTCTGTCAATATCCATCTCTTCCATCTTCAACAGCTGGCTAAGAGGATTCCCTTATCGATACACAGAGGAAAGCCACAGCTCCAGAAACGATAATGACAGATTTTTTAAATATGTGGATCAGGTGGCGAGTCGCCCGATCATTTGGGAGGTTTAATGAGCACACATCCTCGTTTAGTAGACTGGCAAGAAAGATTGTGGAGAGTGTTTGACGAAGAGTCTGCTGTTCCGTTCGAGTGGGGATTTCACGATTGTTGCACTTTTGCAGCCAAGTGTGTTGATGCCCAGTATGGAACAGATATTCTTTCTAACTTCGAAGGCACGTATAAAACAGAGTTGGAAAGCAAAAGATGGTGCATGCTCCGTTTCAAAACCACACACCTGCCTACTATTTTTGATCTCTTTATGACGCGGCTGGATACTCCTAAACAGGTTCAGCGTGGAGATATTGTCATTTTCGAAGGTCTGAACGGGCTCACCGCTGGTGTGTTCTGGAACAACCAGATTTGGGCGAAAGGTGATAAAGGGGTCTTTATGTTCGACATGAAAGATTCTATCGTTGTTGATGTCTGGAGGTATTAATGCCAATTGCAATGATTGATAACATCGTTGCTTCTGCAAGATCTTCAAGTTATGACTGGAACGCATCCAAGGCAGCTCTGGCTGACAGCCTGAACACTGTTACCACCAGAACTCTGGATAAGATTTTTGAGGGCAACAAATCTTACAGAAGTCAGCAAGATAGACAAAAGCTTCTCAGATCTTCTGCTGCACCCTGCTCTGTAGTGTATGGGAAGACACGCACATCCGGATTGCTTGCGTTTTTGGAGCAGGATAGCGACAGAACCCTCCATTGTGCTATTGTTCTTGCCAATCATCCTCTGGAAGGTATAGAAGATATACTTATCGACGGTAATCCTATTTCCTCGTATGGAGATCTGGTATCGTGGGAGCTACATAACGACAGAAAAACATCTGATCCTTTCATGGGTACACACTGCCCATCATGGTCACCCGATATGATAGGTAGAGGGATCAGTTGGCTACGTGCCAGCTTCAGGTTTGACCCTAACAAGTTTCCTTTTGGGTTGCCAAACGTTACACTTGTCAAGGTTGGTAAAAAATGCTATGATCCTCGTATCAGTAAAGAGGTGTATACCAATAACGCGGCCTTGGTGATCCTAGACTATTTAAGAACGTACCTTAAATGTCCTGACGAAACCATCAACTGGGAGTCCTTCAAGGAGGCTGCCAATATATGCGACGAGGCGGTAAAAAACGCAGACGGAACCAGCGAGAGCCGTTACACAATTAATGGCGAGTTCGATATGGATGAGGCCCCAGCAAGTATTATGGCAGAAATGCTGAAAGCTTGTGGCGCAGATCTCAGCTATGTAGCTGGTAAATATGGTTTGCTGGTTGGTGCATACTATGGCCCGGCAACAATGACACTGAGTGAGGACTGTGTCTGTGGTGAGGTCAAGATCTATCCGGAAGCCTCATTTGACAAAAGATCCAACACAATAACTGGCAGATTCACTAGTCCTACCAAAGGGTATTCTGAAACAGATTTTCCATCAGTGTTTGTCCCAGAGTGGATAGAGAAGGATGGAGAAAGAAAGATAATCGATATAGACTATCGCTTTGTTACCAGTCCTTATCAAGCTCAGCGTGTTTCTGCAATCTTCCTAAGACGTGCCAGAGCTGGCAGGATTATTGAAGTCACCTGCAATATGCGAGGTTTCAAATTTAAACCTGGTCGTTACGTTACAATGGACCTCCCAAGTATTGGTATAGTGGGCCAAGAAATGAGAGTTCTTGAATGGGAGTTTACTAAAAAGGGTGGTGTCAAGGTAAAACTTCGTCAAGATGCTAAAGAGTGGAATGATGCCACAGGGCAACTTCCGGATTCTGGCGATGTAGATATTCCAATATCTCCATCTGGTGTAGCTCAACCGCAAAACTTCAGATATTCCGTTCTCCAAGCTGGAGAAGTAACTCACGGTGTTTTGGCTTGGGACAACGTTGGGACATACGCTCAAAATATTGTGCAGGTAAGAAAGAACGGAGAGATTGTTTGGACAGCACAGACAGTTGAGCAGTTTGTCCGTGTTGAGGGTCTGACTAAAGGATTCTACACAGCCACTGTTGTTGCAACATCTTATAAAGGTGGTGTATCTCCGGAAGCATATTGTGAGTTCAACATTCAGGCACCTGAAGCTCCTGTTTCTGTGGAGGTTAAACAGGGATACTTTGCTATTACCCTGATCCCGCACAGCAGAGACTTGGCTAGTGTAAGCACCCAGTACGACTTTTGGACATCTGGGATGACAAGATTGCCAGATACCAGTGATGCAACCGTTACTTCAAAAGCCACGCGTATGGGTGTTGGTTCAACTTGGACATCTGAAGGTCTGCAGAACGATAAGATTTATTATTGGTACATTAGAACCACAAACGCTTTTGGTAGTTCTCGGTTTATAGAATGCGCTGCACGCTGCTATACATCCATTGAAGATCTGATGCCTCAGATAGATGCTGAATTTAAAAAGACAGAAACTTATAAAGAGTTGATGAGCACTTTAGATTCCTCTATCGAAGAGGTTGAAAATCGGGTCACAGAGCTTAATAAATACATGGATGGTAGGGTAGATGAAGCATTCCAGCAACTCGGAGATAGGATAGGCGCGGTAGTTACAGAGACAACTCAGAAGTTTGAGGATGTCAATGGTAACATTACAGCACTGGATAAGAAACTTGTTGCTGCACAAAATAAGTTTACTAACGACCTGAACACTGAAAGTGGTAGACTGGCATCCCTGATCGAGACAACCAATAAAGCAACTACTGATCTTTTGAACAAAAAGACAGAGGCTTTAGATGAAAAATTGGTTGCCGCCAAGGGTGAGCTGGTAGAGCAAATAGGGGGTGTTGAGAGCGGATACCTTGCTGGAGATAAAACTCTAGATGGCAAGATCAATACTCAGAGAACAGAGCTTGATGCAAGTATCCTAAGCACCAACAAGGCAACAGTGGATCTTTTGAACAAGACCTCTGAAACCCTGGATCAAAAGATTAGTCAGACAAATGCGACGGTATCTAAGAACTATACCACGTTAGATGGTAAGATAACCACTGCAAAAACTGATCTCAATACTTTGATCGCTAATACCAATAAGGCCACCACAGATTTATTGAATCAGAAAACATCTGCACTGTCAGAGCAGATAACTTCTGCCCGTGGAGAGATCTCTACCAACAAGCAGGCAATTAAGGACTTGGATGGGAAACTTACCTCCACAAAAACAGCACTTGATGCTACAATTTCTGATACTAATAAAGCCACTGTGGATCTTATTAACGGTACCGCGTCAGCTATTCGCCAAGAACTTGCGGTTGCTAAACAGGAAATAATTGATGATGTTGGTGATGTATCTGAGCTTAGAGCTGCAGTAGCTACAACATCTAAGGCTGTAACCGACTTAGAGGGCAAAGTAAATGCTCAATGGGGAACAAAGATACAGGTAGATTCCGCAGGGAATAAGTATGTTGCAGGTATCCAGCTGGGCATGGAGGGGTCCGGAGGACAAGTTCAATCATACTTCATGGTTAGTGCAAACAACTTTGCGGTATACAATCCTGGTAACGGCACAGCAACCCTTGCTTTCGCAATCAAGAACAACCAAGCGTTCTTGAAAGATGCTTTTATAGAAAATGGTACGATCTCTTCAGCCAAGATCGCACAGGAAATTTCGTCAAACAACTACGATGGCAACGGGTACCATAACTACGGGTGGTATATTAACAAGAACGGGCACGCCCAGTTTATGGATGTGTGGGTGAAAGGCAATATCAATGCCAGTTCTGGTAACTTTACAGGGTCGGTTAACGCCACTAGTGGTACCTTCCGTGGAGATGTTTATGCCAATAACGGTAGTTTTAGAGGCAACATAGATGCAACAGGAGGTACTTTCCGTGGACGTGTAGAAGCTTCAGTTATTCGTGCCAACCAGTTTGAAGGTGCAATTGTTGCACACAGGACTTACGGGGATTGTGCCCCAGTATACAACTCCCAGCAGAGGGTTTGCCGTTGGAGGTGGAGATACGTAGATAACGTTTCAGGTCAAGGTAAGAACGTAACATTCTTCTTTAAACTGAATGGTACTCGTGCCAACTCCCAACTAAATGCGTGGATAGCCGGTCATCAACTCCTTGCTGGCAAGAAATACGGAAACGACAACGATGGCATGTGTGCAGTCGGGATAACAGGTCTAGGTGAACAAACTATAGACATTATTATTGAGATCTACACACCGTGGTCAACGTCAAACGTGACAGGTATTACAATCTCCTGTCCTACTGTGGTTGTTAGTCGTTCTAACTCCAGCTTCCAGGGACCTTGGAACGAGTCTCACGACTAACCTTTAAAGCCCCGCTTAGGCGGGGTTTATTTTTATGCTCAGATTGACTATTGTTACAAAATTTGGTAAAATACCTTGTAGAGATTTTCAAACCGGAGGAGTGACGTGGCTAAGTATGGATTGACAGAGGCTGGTTTCGTTATACCAACTCTAAATGATCTAATCGTTGAAACTAAGCAAAGCCTGATCCGTGCTTTTGGCGAAAACTTCAACGTACAGAGTAACTCGGTTGCAGATAAACTGACCACTATCTTCAACGAGAGAGAGTATCAACTTATTCTTATGGCAGCATCTGTATACGCTTCGCAGACGCTGTATGGTGCAGAAGGTATTTATCTTGACGAACTTCTTGGGAGACAAGGTATTTACCGAAGAGGCCGTTCTAAATCGTCAGGTACTTGCCAGTTGACAATCAACACAACTGTGCCGTACAATATGATTTACGATTCCAAAACTTATACACTGGACAGTGGGAATTTTGTTCTCAGCAACGACGTGCAGGTAGCAGGAAACCTTATTGCCCACAGAATAAATGCTCCAGATTTAAGGATTGGTAAATACAACTTTCAAATTACCAACCAGACAGATGGAAGTATCAAAACAAAAAGTCTGGTTTTAACAGACAAAGCGCTGGACTCTTCGGATTTGCCAAGCTTTTACGGAGAAATCAAGCAATTCATTGTCGATAACACAACATTGTTGAACGATGACCTGATTCAAATAGATATGTTGACAGGGACATTGTGGATAGGCTACAATTCGAACCTTGATCAGGTTGGACTTAATAGCAGGGTGGATTTCAGGGTATCTCCTGTTGTAGGAGAAAGAACTATCACTCTGGATGTTATCGCTAACGAGGCTGGGGAACTTTCAAGAGAGGCAGAGACTGTAACAACAATGTCGCCTACCCCTAGTGGGTTTATCAAGCTGACCAACAGAGAAAGATTCAACGAAGGTAGGGATGTTGAGAAAGACTCAGAATATCGTCTGAGAGCTTCCAGCACTAAACAGTTAACATCTAAAGCTACTCGTCCTGCAATCCTTAGTGCTGTAAGCGAGGTGAAAGGTGTTGAGAAAGTGAGGGTGTTTTCTAACAACACTGATAAAACGGATGCTAAAGGTATACCACCTTACAAATTTCAAGTGGTTGTGTTTGGTGGTGCAACAGAAGACATTTGTCAAGCACTGTATCAAACTATTGCCTGTACAAACAGAACGTATGGGAATATTTTCTATGATGTCACCACATCCGATGGTCAGACTGAAAGAATTTATTACTCTAAGGCAAACACTTATCGCCTAGATGTTAGGATCACCTACTCTGGTGCCGCGCTTTCTACTACCGAAAAAGAGGCCATTACAGAGGCTCTTCTACAGGTTGTCAACGGACTTGATGTTGCCGACACTCTGTACAATATTCAACTGGTAGGTGCTGCATCTGCTGCGGTGTCAATAGGTAGATTTAATAGGTTGGTAATTCAAGTTAAACCTATCGGAGCTTCTGATGAAGCTTACACCACGAATGACATTGTTGCGAACATGACCGAGGTGTTTGACCTCGACGAAAGCAATATAACTTTCCAACAAACTATTTAAGGCGGCGAGATATGGCAGAGATTAAGTCGGATGTTAACCACATCCACACTCTGCCAGATTTTGTTCAGGGAGGTCTTGACTACCTACCTGGGGATTTTCTGGCTGAGAAGATTAATTTAGTCACACTCTTAACCGTATACCTTAAAAGGTTGGAGAATGTTGATAAAATGCTGGTAGGTTTGGCTGAAGGAAGATTGCTTAACAATGCCAGCGGAAGATACCTTGATGAAGTTGGTAACCAACTTGGTATCCTCAGAAATGGGCTTTCAGATGCTGATTTTCGTGCCACACTGATTATTCAGCAGGCATCGGCATCCAGGGGCGGGACTCGCGAAGATGTTATTTCCACTCTGAGGCAATTGTTCGGAAGAAACAATTTTGATACGTGGAAAGGGGACAACTTCAGGTTTGATATAAATATTAGAAAAACTTGCTTTGACATATTACAATCTATTGATCAGATCTTAGATATGTTACCATTACCTTGTCATTTACGGCTGACAGAGTCGCAGGGGCAAGCTTTTGGTTTTGAGGGGGACTCTACAGCTCTTGGTTTCGGATCAGTGTGGGAAGAAAACCAGTTCGGTGTTGGTGGACTGGCTACTTTGCTGTATGTTCCTGACGTAAGGCCTGATTGGGACACCACAACCATTTATTGTGAAAGTATTACAGTGAACGCAACTATACAGGAGGGTTAATGGCAACAGCTGTTTTTAAACCTTACCGTGATTACTCTACAATGGCTGCACGGTTTCATTACCGCACAGTTCAGGATACTGCCGTTCCAGGTAGAGATTATGATCATGTTGAGGGGGACGTAACTATCCCGGTTGGGGCAACCAGTATTGATATCCCAGTGGAAATTGTTGACAAATTGCCCAACAGATTGCCAAGAAGCTTCTTTATGGAGTTCTCATCAGAATCTCAAGGGGTTATGATCGGGACGCAAAGAGCAAAATGCACAATAGTCTCAGATGAGAATCTTGACAGACTTTCTTGGGACACTGTTGAGGAGAAAATGTTCCACCCAAGGTATTGGGTTACAACCACTCAACAAACTGAAAGCGCCTGTATTGTTGCAGATAATAGCTGTTGTATTAACCGCCTGGTGTCAAGAACCTATGGAGGTATGGCTGGGTGCATTTGGGAAACAGTTGACAAGTATGACCATTTTGGTATCGGTTTTGATGATCATTATGAGATGAGAAATACCAAACTTTGGTTCAGAATGTCAATCACCAATGCCAGTAACTTCTCTACACCTGAAAAGATGATTATGACTGTAGATCTTGTTGACGGTACGATCATCTATGTTCCTTTAGCTCAATATGCTGCCAGCATCTCAGAGGATAAGAATGTTGCAGAGATTCATATTGATTTCGAGGATTGCATCGGGATGGATCAGCACAACAATATGATGGGTGTTGATCCTAGACAGGTGAGAAGGATTTTAATCCCTCTCATACCTAAAGATTGGGTAAGCAACAGCACAGACCCAAGGACAGAAAATGTAGAGTGTGAGTTGCGATTAGACCTGCTTCAGCCGGATACAGGCTGGAGAATGATGCAACTTAACAATATCCAGGTAAAAGAGCACGACGTAGGAATCTGCACTGCATACGACGATATGTGGAACGTATCTCCGTTGAGGGTGCTCAACAATATTCAGCGTCTCGGTTACACTGGCACCATAAACCACTATGTCGGTATGAGTCATTATTATGACTATACTTGGACAGGTACCCAATGGTCTATAAACAAGACCGGAGCTCTAAACGCTGCAGCCTATAAATGGCATGATGATTTCATGTACAATGCCAAACGACATAATTTTGACGTTATGCAGTCTGTGAGTTTTGAGCTTTACAGTGATGCCTGCCCGTTAGAGTGGACCCAAAGGGATTGGAACGATAATTATGCTAAAACAGGATATACTCCTTGCAGCTACCTCCTGTCTCCAACCATTGAAGAGGGTATGAATTTCCTTACGGCAGTGTTTAAGAATTTTGCATCAGCCGCTATGCGAAATAAACTGCCAGTAATTATGCAGATTGGCGAACCGTGGTGGTGGTTCAACACCGACACTCGCAAACCCTGCATTTATGATTACCCTACAAAGCAGGCGTTCTATGACGAGACTGGTGAATATGCACTAGACATTGGAACTGTTGACGATCCTAAGACTGGCGGTGTTTACGACAAGTATGTAGCATTTTGTCGTGGTAAACTTGGTGCTCGCATTGCAGCTATTTCAAAGGCAATTAAGGCACACGCTGCATCATCTCAGATGACAGCTTTGCTGTTTTTCCCAACCATTATGGAAACTGAGCTGACGCAGAAGTTGAACCTTGCTGATCAATATAAAAAGGAAGCGGGTGTTCTTGATTTCTTCTGCACAGAGTGCTATGATTGGGTGATGCAGGGAGGTATTGAAAAGGCAAAAGAGGCTGTAAACATACCTATCGTTAAGTTAGGTTGGCAACCGTCTGAAATACAATACCTTGCAGGGTTTGTTCCTAGTAAGGAGCTTGCTCCAGTATATGGTTACGACCCAACCAAGAATTATCAAGAATTTTTATGGAGATGCATCTGCGGAAATATGGCAACCATAGAGTATAGGTATCCTGAGGTAAAACAGTATGTGTGGGCATATCCACAAGTGATGTCTGATAGCATTACTGTTACCGCCAGAGAGTCTACCGTCCTCCACATGGGGCAGGTTGCTCTGAAAGGGTATGTAGAAGATGTTGTCCCGCCAGACCTCTCATAATCAGGAGATAAAATGTCAAAACCTAGCTTTCCATTAGAGATTTGGGCAGAGGAGGATCAGATTCTGCCAAACACCCACAGACAAAACAGGCTACGCCCGATTGACGATCTGTGGAGAAAAGGTTGGGATCTTGGTCAGAAGCCGTCATGTGAAGAGTTTAACTACATTTTCAATATGCTTGGAACCTGGGCGAAATACATTTCTGACGAACAGATCCCTGCTCAAGAGGGCCGTTATCTGGTGCGAGACAACAACCTGAGCGATCTTTTGAACATTCCGGTTGCTCGTAGAAACCTTGGAATTATCACCAAGGAAGAGGCAGATGCCAGATATGTAAAAGTTACAGGTGATACAATGACAGGTCCTCTAGGTCTGCAGCGTATTAACTTTAAAGCTGCCGAGTCAGATAAGGCCTGGATAGAAACAACTATAGGTCCTGACAAAACAACTCTTGACTTTGGCTTGAGTGACAATATAGGATCGTTTGATGATGGCGGTACATCTACAGTGGATGCGTTCCGTTGGAGATTCCAGCCAACTCAACCAGACATTAATCCTGAGTTCACCTTGATGTATCTGAATGCTATTACAGCTAACCGTGCATTGTTAAAGGTGGTAGGTAATGTCGAAGTTGTGGATAACATGAGGTGTAATAACCTTACCATCAATAGCACAGCTACATTTACCAACTGCAATGTGGCGAGCCAGTTGACGGCTGGATCATTATACGTTAATGGCGGCACCAGTTGTGACAGCATGGTTGTGAGAAGTCAGCACTGCGTTGTTGGTAACAGGAACGTGGTACGCTCCGTGAATGGCGTAACAGCTAACGGTAACGGTGATGTAACGATCACAATCCCACAGACAGGTGTGCAAGATATTAGAATAGGTGCAAGACTTGTAGATGGTGTTTCTGAGTCTCCTGTTCGTAACGGCTACGTTGTCACAGGCTGGCATTTTGGTGATAAAAAAGAAATGCGTGGTTCAACTTACTGGGCAGGACCTTTACAGAAGCTTGTAAATGGTCAATGGATCACTGTTAATTACGCATAAAGCGGAGGACTATACATGAAAATACTTCAAGAATTTGAACTCTATCAACCGGGATCTGGCGCATACTACGGTAATAAGAAAACCAAAGAGCTGACACCGCAAGAGGTTGAGGATTACACTGCATACACAGGGTATTTTTTACGTAATGATGATGGTGACTGGTATGTCCAGTCCAGAACCTTGCAACAAGAAAATCCTGGGTGTATCTTTTTACTTATTGACGAGAAAGGTATTCTTAAAACCTCTACAGAAGAACCTGATGCCTTATGGCCTGCCCCAGGTCTTCGTGTAGTTATCGCCAGAAAAGACGAGGTACCAGAAAACATTATGCTCCACCACGACGCTTTGCGTTTAGTTGGTGATGAATTTGTCACAGATAATGAGTTCTTTGTTCAACAAGCAGAGGGTGTCATAGAGACAGAACTTGCTTGGGCTACTGCCAGAATTGGTGCCTATCAAGACATGATTGACCTTGAATATGTTCTTACTGATGACCAAAAACGTAACATCAGAGATTTGAAAATGTACAGGGTAAAACTTCTTGAAATAGATACTTCTAAAGCCCCTGACATTTTCTTCCCGGAGCGACCTACCCTCTAAGAGGAGGTGTTGTGGAGTTGGATTTGGCGGCACTGTACGGTATCTGTATGGGTACCGTTGTCCCGATCTGTGTATGGGCTTTCAACCAGTGGCACACCAAATGGAAAAGTATTTCCAAGAGGTTAGATGAACTGGAGAAAGACCTCATCTTAGTGAAAAACAGTATGGTTACAAAAGACAGACTTGATTCCGTTATCGAGACCCGGTTAAGTAAATTAGAGTCTGATATTAACGATCTTAAACAAGATGTTAGAACAGATGTCTCCGGTATTCGAGCAGATGTACAAAAGATTTTGCACATGCTTGTAGAGCATAGTAAAAGGTAAACAAAGTCTTGAACGGCAAGGGATGCCGTTCTTGCATTTTGTTCTCTAAAATGTTAAAATAGTCCTTAAGGATTTTTCTTGGGAGAACGTGATGGTCAAACCAGTTATCCCTCTTGATATTTGGGCCAATCAGGACGTTGTGCTTGAAAATACAGGAGAGCTGAACAAGTCTCAGCCAAAAAAAGAAGAAAGATTGAAAGGTTGGGATATGACACAAAGAGTGGCATGTGAAGTTGTTAACTTTGAGCTTCACATGCTTTCTGCGTGGTTAAAGTATTTAACAGAAGATGTTGTTCCAGGATGGGATAATAGATTCTTAAGGGTTACTAATAATCTGGCAGATGTTCCAGATAAAGCCGCCGCACGTCAGGTTCTCAATGTATACTCACCTGAAGAGATGGATGACTTGTATGTCGATAAGTCTGGGGACACAATGACTCAGACCCAAACTTTAGGTCTTCAAAGGATCGAGTTTGCATCAGCGTCAACAGACAGTGCTGCGATATACACCACCATAACTCCAGATAAGACTACAATGGATTTCTGGATTATGGATAACATTGGAGGTGCAGACGGCGCAGATCTTGATGATCCTTCTCACCTAATAGACGGATTCCGTTGGAGATTTCAACCTTCCGGTGGGCAGCCAGTGTTTTCGGCTATGAAGCTCAATGCTATAACCGCTAACCGTGCAAGACTTGCTATTCAAGGGTCACTTGAATGCAACGATGCAAAAAGTTCCTCTGCAAATTCCAATGCGGTCACAATACCAAGGGCCACGGTTAATGGACAACAATCTAGTGGTAGCGCCCAGGTAGGTGGGAGAGTAGATTGTAATGATGAAACCATTAGAGGTCAATACTCAACGGTAGGTGGGAGAAACGTGGTACGCAGAGTAAACGGTAACTCTGCAGACGGCAACGGTAACCTGACTGTTCCCATGCCAAGCAGGGGTGTTGACGACATAAGGATAGCAAACCGTTTCAAAACTACCTATAGAGAATCTAGGGTTTACCCTGGGCATGTAATGTGCTCCGGCAACTACGCTTATAAACACCCATATCAAGGCGACTACTGGACAGGTGCTATCCAAAAACTTGTAAATGGTCAATGGATCACTATATCTTATGCTTAAAAGAGGGTAAATGAAACTAACTCAGTTTTTATGGGGACTGGTTGCGGCATCTGATGACCCTACGAAAGTGTCCCAGTCTAAGCTATGGTCAAATATCGGCATGGCAGTGATGACTGGGGTGTTTATTCATATGGGGTATAATGATACTCTTCCTGAATGGTATGCGTGGATATACGCACCGTCGGTAGCTTGCCCCCAGCTTATTAGTAAATTCATCTCGCTCCGGTGGGGTTGCCAGCACCCTGACCACGTTAAAAACGAAGAGCAAAAAGCTTAAGGAGAAATCATGGCGCAAGACATGACAAGCTTTGAGCAGGCGGTAGACCAAGTAATTGTTGACTCTGAACGTCTGCACTTGGTTGTCAACGGTAACGCTGTGGATGAAGTTGTCGTAGAGGATGGGACTACCATCCCTACGGTACGGAAAGCCATGCTTGACAACCTTTATTTTAAAACGCCACCGATTCCTTGGGCGTATGGTGCATCCACTACGGTTTTTAACCAGCTTTATGAGTTTAAAGGGGACACGGGCCCTCAGTGGTGGTATGCTCCTGCAGCATCAAAATCTAATCCGGTTAGAATGCCAGCAGATCCTTCACAATCTGCAAACTGGAGATTATATACCGATTCTGCAGTAATGGCAAAGTATTATGCAAAACTTAACAGTCCAAGGTTCGAAGGTGACCCTAGAGTACCGACACCCCCAATGGATGATAAGTCTGAGTCCATAGCAAACACAGAGTTTGTTGTTGACTATGTAGACAGCATATTTGAAGCCATGGAAGGGATGAAGGTTACCGTAGGGTCTTTAGTGGTAAAAGGTCTTACAGAGCTTGCTAATACCATAATCGGTGGGACCCTTACCTTACAAGGACCTGTTAACGGAGCAGACTCTACTGCACGTTTCAGGAACCTAATCCTCACAGCAAATGCTTCCACACTCACTTTTGCGTGGAGTGATCCAAAGCATGCAGACTGGAGAGGAACAGAACTGCAACCTCATGAGGTGTCCACTCACAGAGTTATAGCAGACACTATAACATCTGGCAAGCCTGTGGCAAATAACAACGATGTGCATTTTGACGGTCTAGGAAATAACTTCTTTGACTACGTGTACATCCGTGGGAATGCCATGAAGGCAGCAACCGAACCGACATTGCAGGTTGACGGGATCACCAGAGTTAAGAACCTTGAGGTAACAGGCACCGTTACGGGGATCACACACTCCGTTGATGGAACCATGATCTACCCTAGCTACATCGAGAGCACAGGGGATGCACTGATCAATGGGGATTTAGAAGTTGGCGGGTCTGTGGTTATTCGTGGTACAGCTTCTGTTCAGGACATAGCCTTAAATACTTTGAGGGTGAACGAACGTGCAACCTTCGAAGGAGAAGGGCTTACCGCCAACAAAGGTGCGATTACCTCCCTGACTACCACCACTTTAACGGCAAAAACTGCAAACGCTGAAAACTGCAACGTTAGCAGGAACTTGCAAGTTAATGGCGATGTAAGTTTGAACGCCGCAGGGACTGGAACCACCTCCCTCCACAACCTTGAAATATCAGGTGCAGTCACTGGGTGGTTGCCAGACTTCTCTAATGTCAACTTTATTTGTAATGGTATCAACTCTAGCGGCAAGATAACCACTTCACAAGAGATTGAGGCTGGTAAAACCATCACTGCCCCTGCTTTCCATGCAGGAAAAGTAGATTTTGACTTAGAAGAGGTTGATGCATCCAGCGGAACATGGACCCCTAGCGGGCAAGCCAATATGTATGTTGTTCACGCAAAAGGTGACTTTACAATAGGACAGTGGCCCGGAACATCAGCGGAAGATAAACCGTATCCATTTACTGCAGTTATCTATGTCATCCAGGATGCTGTAGGTCACAACGTGACTTTGCACGATAAGTATGCTATCCTGTCGGCAACGCCTGTTATTAACAACAAGGCTAACAGTGTTACCTTGCTGCAATTGACATATTGTGGTGTTGGTGATATTGTAGACGTGGTAATTGCACAACGTTAATATATCTAACCGCTCCTGACGGGGGCGGTTTTATTATCTGGAGAACACAATGCTTCCAATCCCTTTGCTAAAACTTGGTCGTCATCACCTTGACACTAAAGGTGGTATTAAGGAACTTGCTGTTCTGTCATACCCAATAGACAACAGTAACGGTACAAGCACTACAGTATCCTACGTAAATAGCTTAGCTATACTTTTTGATAACGGTCAACTTAACATCACTGGATATAACAAATTCGGAGAATGCCGCACAGGTGATCGTAATCCCATAAACTATCCGAGCGAGACAGCCTGGAACGTTGATCATGTGTGGAGAGCAGACCGTGCGTTTGTGATACGCACTTTTGATAACCAGTTTTTCTACATCGGCTGCACTGCAGGTCTTATTGGATCCACTGCGGCAGGCGGTAATGATGTTTGCGTAAACGAGTGGACTCCTCTTCCAGAGCAGATTGTTAAAGGATTGCGCCTCGATACCCACCCAGAGCGCCTTATCGAAGTAATGGGTGGCATTAACAACACCGTATGGGTTATTGCAGAGGCAGAGGGTACTGGCATATTGAATCTGTATGGATCTGGTAACAATACCTACGGATCTTTGCACGTGGATAAAAACCAACATGCAACTCCTGTAAAGATCGGTGAGACATCGGAAAATCCTGAAACAGGTCCTTGGAAAAATCCCAGCATCAACTGTGAGGTGCATGACAACTCTGTTATCTTTGGTGGACCTAAAGGTTTCTGGATTGCTGGATATGATTTCCTGAGAAACAATAGCAGAAACACCCTTGTTTGGCCTCCTGTACAGATCACCCGTAATGATCTGAAAGGGATTCCTGCGGACGAGGAATGGAAAGGCTTTATGTGTGGACCTAACGGGGCAGTGGTTGCCACACAAAGAATGCACAGGCCCGATGACCAACAACTGGTAAATGTGTTCTATGGTCAAAACGTCTGGGGTGACGATACCTGGCGTGCACTGAATATCACTTACACGCATGAAGTAATGATGGCCCGTGGCTACGGCACTAGTGGCATTTTCTTCAACAACGGGACCAAGCAGTATCGTGGCTTCTCTCGCAACCTGTGTAACGACATTGGCGCACAATCTGCAAACAATAACCCTCGTGCCGATTTTATTCACTATCAGGCCCTTGCTACAGCTAAATATGTTGAGCAACGTCTGCCAGTGAGCTGGACAGAGAGTGTTTACTTCCAGGGTATCCACAGAGAGGGTTTTTTAGGAACCTTTACCGTTGTTAATGGCAAACTTTGGTGGTCAGGTATCCCAAGGGGCAGTTTTTCAGGCTCTAATAACCTGTTCGGCGGCAGACTTAACAGCCAAGGGTTCACAGAGATTCCTGAGAATTGGTATAAAAATGTTCCGGTAGATAGCTGGAGTATCGAAGACATCTTTGATGTCAATGGTGTAAGCAGTGTTAGCAATATATACATTGGCGACACTGTCAAAATGAAGTTGAAACCTCAACCGGAGGGTGCTACGTTCATTATTGACAAGATTGAGCTCGTGAACGCTGCAGGTACTGTTGTTACAGATGCAAACTATCAGTTCTCTACTAACTGGAACCATGGCGGTGCTAACGAGGTTGTGGTTACCCAGCATAACCGTAACATCAACAGACGCGGTCTGTATTCTGTCAAGATCACCTATCATGATAAACATGGCGCTGGAAGAACCCACACCACACGAAACTTAAACTGGAACATTATAGTTCCTGCATATCCGTCAGACGGCAAATGGCACACTGTTGGCAGGAAGAAACAGTTCCATGTAAACGATACTGTATACTTTGGGCTTAACGGCTCTCAGCCTGCTCCAGAAAGCGATACAGCATATATGGTTAGGCTTCACAGGCAAGATGCCGGATCTACCACGTATGATGTGACCCAGGAGATCTACGACCAGAGACGCAGTATCTATGACAATCTTGTGAAAACACAAGCCTTGTGGGAGTTCAACCCTAACGGCAAAGGCGGGAAGATGCTGCAGGTTAACGAGCAGAACGGAACATCGTTAACAGTGCACGAGCATGCTGATCCATGGCCTGATCCTGGTAAGCCTCACCCAGGTGCTCTCACACTGAAAGTTGTTAGCCACAACGCAGGGTATTTCGGGATACGTTGGGAAGCTACAGTAAAATATGTTGATGGAACAACAAACAATATAGGTATTACTCTGGGTGGTACCAGTGAAGATAGTTCTCTGAAAATTGCCTACACCCCTAGAGGCATCTCTATTGACAATATGGATATAGTTCGTAACGGTTACGGTGATGTAAACATCAAAGTTACCCTCGGTGAACATCTTGGTGGAGAAAGGATCATCATGTATGCCTTTGACCATGATCCTCGCACCAATGGAACCTATGCAAATCAGGCGTGGAGTTACCTGATAAATGCACCTGAGCCAAATACTAAAGAGTTTTATTATGGTATGAAGCGCGATGTGTGCAAGAAAACAGGAACACATGACTGGATCGCTATCTGCGTTAAAGATGAGCGGACAGCTTGGGACGAGCCTGTTAACAGATGGTTCATAGGAATCCCAACCAGAAGTGATAAATATGTCACAGAATATATTGTGTGCATGGGCGGCACCAACCTGAACCTGTGTTGGAACGAAGATGCAAACAAATATTCCGATTATGACTATATGAGAGATATCTCTTGTAATCAGTGGTTTAACCAGACTACAGGTTACCCTCCGCGTCAGGCGAGAGTAAACCCTGCAATCTTCACAGATACGCAGGTTTTCTTGACAAAACAGGCCAACGAGGTTCAGACCTTCAAGAACAAATACGACCCTAACAAGTGGTTTTATAACTGTTATGGCGCATTTTTCTGGGGTCCGGGGGAACTACCTAACGAGGGATCTTGCTTCGAGGCTGCAACCTATGGCAGCGACTATATTATGGGGCAAGTCAAGAAATACAAAATGATCCCTGGTCCTGAAACCCTGGGTAATGCTGTTGACCCGTATATAGTCTTCTCGTCTGTCCATGCAAATATGAACGGAGAGAAGTATCCGTTCGACGTTCCGGTAGCCAATGGATACAGACGTGTCGTGATGATCATTAAGTGCGACCTGATAGGTAAGCAAGTTCCTGCTGAAAACGGAACATCAACACACCCGTTTGAAATTGCTCTGCACTACCAATTTGCAGATTCGCCTTTTGCAGGGGATAAGAGAATATCTGATACAGATGCACAGCGTTGTAAGAAGGTATTGTTAGGTGCTGGATGGTGGTGGTATGAGTTTGACTTGACAGACAAACTCACAGACAACACAAAAACTCTTACAGGTATTCGTCTGGACCTTGGTGAAAACATGCACAAAAGTGTCTGCGATGGCACCTATGGTGATCCTACAGTACACTTGAAATATGTTTCTCTTGAGCATCCGGAGGAAACTGTTATTGGCCCCAAACTGAGACTGTTTGGCAGCTGGATTGCTAAAGACAGAGTAGGAATGGGTAAAAAGGTAAGAGGATTCCTGATGGATGCGGGGACAGAAGACATGCTGGTTAATGCAGTGTGGCCTACTCTAGAGGGAACCGACTACAACAATGCTGCAAGATCTGTCAACTGGTTTAACATCCACAGAGCCATGTGGACTACCAACTGCTATTTGTGGAGAGAGCTTAACGATAATGCCTTCGGCTTCAGCAATGGCAGAAGGATGGCTATCATTTGCTGGACAACACTGCAACGTTGCTATGACCACAACTATGAAATAGGTGGTAGAGCGTGGAAAGACACCAGGGATAGAATTGTGTACAACTTTGCAGACGACAACGGTGGTGGAGCGTATAACTTCGGCACAAGCAGACTTATCCACTTAAACGGATCCTCGGCCTACAAGAAAGAAGGTTACTCTGGATCCATGATTGAGTGGGGTCTGGTAAAAGATGCTCGCGTATTGATGGGCCAACAACTTGCTGCTGCAATAGGTCCTAACGCAGTGCAATCTGTTAAACCAGCGTGGTTCGATATTCCATTGTGGTCATCCGGCACACCAGGGACTGCTGCAATCAATCCTACCACGGGAGATCTGGAAATCTCTTGGGAAGACTTGAAGCAGGTTGGGGGCTGGGATAAGACAGGGTATCAGGTGCAGTGGTGGAAATCTGACGGATCGTTAGCAGCTGATGAGTTTGTTAAGGACAATTTCTACACCATGTCTTCTGCAAAAGCACAGCAATTGTTTGGTCAGGCCACTCCGTCAACGATCACCATGTCTATGTGTTGTAAAGACAACAGGACTGGAGCTCTGGGACCAAGGGTTGCTAAAGTTTTCTCAGGTATCAAATGGAATCTACCTGTTCAAAGTGTTTCATGGAAGCAAATAGGTGATAACAGGCTGCTGGTTACTCCTGCTTGCCAGTTCAACGCAACTCTTAACGTTGTTCCGGTTGTTGCAGCAAACTCAGCCAAAGCTTCTGACTTCTCTGTGTCTAACACTGCCATGGCAGATGTGAGAAAGATTGACACACTGAATGCAAGAATCACCTGTAAAAACACTTATGGCACCTTCCAGGTTATCAACAACTTCACAGATGCCGATTCTAAGGTGGTGAGAACCGCAAGCCAGACCTTGCGTTTAGGGACTTTGGCTTATGCAGCATTGATCACTGAGCAGTCATCTACCCTTCAGGGTGGTGGCGTAGGCAAGTCTATTACAACACCTGTTTGGAAGCCTAACGAGTGGGTTGTGTTTGATTTGACTGTTGACTTCTCCAGTGATAATAACTGGACGTGGGTAAGGGATTGCTTGTCTCAGTTAATGGGTGGTCCAAGCTCTATCAGGGATAGCCACGACTCTACCGATCCTGGCGTGTTCCAAGTGGGTAAAACTCACCCAGAGACCGGGGCTACATTGCCTGACAGGAAGTATGCTTTGGTTTGCATCTCCCACGGCAAGGCCGATGTCACATTCTCAGGGACACATACTTATAACGGAACCTACAACTTCTCAAGAAAATACAGCCTCAAGGCTGGGAATATTGTAGATGAGGTTGGGGTGTTGTATAACCCTGGCAATGGCATAGGTATTGTTGGCGGTAAACTGCAGATGCAGGAACCCTCTATCACCCCTTCCAACGTAACAGGGATCAGAAAGACTTGGGAAAGTAGTAATACTGGCATAGCAACCGTTGATGCTAACACAGGACTGGTAACATTTAAAGCGCCCGGTAATGTCAACATAACGTTTGTAGTTACGGATGATGCAGGCCGCAAGACGTCTTCAACATCTTTCACTGTCAAACAGATGACACCACAGTGGAGAATGTGGATAGGCAGAGCAACAAACGGGGCATACCCAAATCCGGCAGGGACTTCAGGAATGAAGACTTTCTCTGCAAGCAGACCGATGGAGTATGGCAGCGGTCCTAAAGTAGGGCAAATGGTGTACTTCGGCGCATATATTCCTGAAATTATAGGGCTTCCGAGAAATCAGATCCAGTTGCTGTTCGGATCTGGAGTTGACGAGCTTGCTACTTTCGGGTATAGCGATAACATCGAGGCTGCAAGAAGTTCCGGATGGGTAGGGTTCAGACTGCAGTTGGCAGTAGAAGGCAGGGTCATGGGGTTTGGCTCCATAGGTGCCATGCTTCCTGGTGATCAGCAGTATGATCTTGAAGCTTATGCAACTTTCTCTCGTTAACGGAGGGTAAATAAAAAGGGGCCAAACGGCCCCTTTCTTTTTATAATTAATAATATTCCCAACACGACCCATCTTCAGACGGCTGGACGCGTTTACCTTTGTGGTCAACGTAGATATAGCCGCAACCTTCGCAGATAACAGGTGCTGCATAACCTTCCTTCCACTGATCTTCTGTGATTAGTCCTTCCAGATCTCCGCAATCGTGACCAAACAACTCTTCAGAACAGTCTTTACAAAAATCAGCCATTTATCAGTCCTCGCATTTAATAAATTTTTCTACAGACCCGCCAAGAACAGCTTGTTGCTTGAGGGCGCTTTCTTCATCGTAGTGAATAGATTTATGTTCCGTGCCTCCAAACTTACCTGTGTGGAAGGTATGCACCCAAATCTCTTTGGGGAGTGAGTTACCCTCTTCCTTCACCAACTCCCACATTCCCCACAAATGATCCGTAATATCACGGATAAAATATCCCTCACCGAGGTTTGTATTAACACTGTAGGCAGATTTATGATCCCCGCAAGTATAACGGACGGCAGTGTATTCCTTGCCTGCTGTAAAGTGGGTATCCATGATTATAGCTGTTATAGAGCTGGGGTCTCGAAAGCCTAAGAATTTTAGCTTAACAATTTCGACTTTTATATTTGTAAGATTATCCATGACAGTCTCCTCTGCTTGGTTGGTGGGATAATCATATAAAAATTCTGCGTTGATGTCAAGCTTAATTTTAAGCGATTTAAGAGGGTGTTTGTTTCAGGAAGGCAATCACATAGGGTAGGGCAATTTATGAAGGCACAGGCCTCGTTTGAGGCCTTAAAATTGATTATGACACCTTTACAGAGCGCTCTGACAAGGCTGGGAAGCCAAAAGTGGTGCCTATACTGCCATAGGCTATCCACCATTGAAGTTCATCGTGACACCATTTTCCGATCAGGAAGGTGCTAGGGTATCGGGTCAGTATTTTGGCATAAGCCTTAGGATCTGCATCTTCTGGGATAATGATGCTCGGAACATCCTTGTTATGACCACAGCAGCAGTTGAGAGTCTTCAACCCTGCAGCCCACAGGCTCATGATCGGCTTAGCCATGCACTTGTCCAGGCATACTTTGTTTTTGCCGTCACGGAGCTTTTTAGGCACATCAACGATAACATTCTGGTGCTTGGCACCTTTCACTTTCCAATTGTAGGATTTACACTTGCACATTTCATCAGTCTCCGCTATAAAGCCCTGTAACGCAAAATGACGCACAAAACTACCTGGCAATGCAATCTTACCCCTATGGTAAGTTAAGTGCGTCAGAGAGCATTCTGTTGCGTTTTTGAGGCATATTCTACTTAAAGTCTTTATCACCTACCACGATTGCATGAATCCACTCATTGTGATGCTCAATGGCAGTCAGGTGCAGCATGATGTAATGATCATCGTTTCCAAACATAATACGATAAGCTTTGGCAGCATTTTGGTATAGCTTCCACATCAGGTAATGATATCTTCGTTTCATGGCTCTTTCTCCGGTTCAGGGTCTGGATAATCTTCAATGATAAAAGGCCAGCCTTTACGTTTGGCATCAGATTTATACTCAATCTCCTTCATTGCAAATTCTAGCTGGTTCTTAGCTGGGATGCAAGCCGGAGAATCATCCATCCAGATGTCAGGGTAGATTTCGAACTGGGCAAGGAAGGCAGCCTTCTGAACACCACCTGTATAGAATACGCCAATATCCAGTTCTTTGCGCCAGTATTCGATGTCTACGTTGTCCTGAGTGATAAATCGGAAAGTAACAAAGTAGACGGTCCACCGCTCTTTCTTCAGCTCTCGGATCATACGGGCGAAAACGAGAGGGTTTGCATTAAACGTTCCATCAAAATCGATAGCGATAATGTGTGTGCCGTAACGAGTCTCGTAAGGATTACTCGTGGTCAGGTTGCTGTAGTTGAAAGGAATTTCTTCCCCACAGTAGCTGTAGTCCATACTCACACCTTCTCATTAATGAATTTACGGGCGGTTTGGTGGGTTGTTTCTGCTGTCTTCAGGATGATATTGATCTTATTGTCAAGATCAGCCATCTCAGCAGTCAGCTCTGGAATCTCTCCAGCATGCATGGTGAAATCATCCATAGGCATATCCAGGATCTCATTGATGCGGCGGTTGCATTCTGCAGCACGTTGATTCATTTGCCATGCTAACACCAGAGCCTCCTGTGTAGCCTCCAGTGCAAAGTCTAATACGTCAGCTTCTTCTTTCGTCATTTCAGTCTCTCCTGTGTTGTCGATGTAAGAACTATACCTTAAGCTCGGTGGGATTGCAAGAGTTTTTATCGCGCGAGAGATCCCCTCGCTTAAACGGTTCGGATTGGAAACAGAAGTCTCTTATCCGAACGCCACATTAGAATGCTTGTGCTAACGCACTGCGCTTAACCACACAATAGTCTTCCCTGATGATACTTAACTTAACTGACTTAAGATTCATCAGGAAGACAAAGTGAACGGTCATTTGTGTTTTACATCCGACGTGCGGAGTCGAGCTTGGGCAGGAAGCGAGTGAGTCGGAGCTGCTCTCAGTTAACGAATGCAATGAGTTTTACTGAGAGTTATCGGTTCCTGTCAGTTCAGTTCAATTCCATGACCGATAACGTCTACAGACGGAGGAGGGCAGGTAGTTGAGATGAGCTGCAAGCGAAGCGATTACTCCTATATTATATATTATATTAGGGGAAAATTCCCCAGGTAAGTGAGGAAAAATCCCCGGTTAACTGATGAAAATTCCCCAGGTCAAGGGTGGGGAAAATTCCCCGGGTTTTACTCGTAATTTCCTACTAAACCCGCCATTCACTGAAAGTTTTTCCGTTGTTATCTAAACCATACCACCAGATAGAATGTATAACATTTGAGCCATCCTCTACTGTGTGCAGAGGTGCAATTTTAAGCAACGTCCTTCCCGTAGGAGACCCTGCCTCCTCTGATTCCAGAAAAGATATCACTCCAACCTCTTCAAGAATGTGTATAGCTTCCCTTACTGTCTTACGATCCATCCCTAACAGCGAGGCTATACCGTTTACGGTTACCTTGCAAGGCTTTACCCTGCCGCAACTTTCTTTACATGTTTTTAAGTACCTGGCCCACAGACCTAAGATTTTAAAGTATATACCTTTCATAGGATAAGTAAACTTTACTTTTGTCCCGTCAGGCTTCAGAAGCCAGGCAATCCTGCTGGTAACTTCGTCAGAATGAATGGTATATTTACTGTGTGGGTACTTTACCTCTGGGAAACTCATATTTGTGTCCTCCTTTACTCAAACTGCAGCAGCAGATCCACTACTGCACTAGGTCTGTCAACAAACTCTCCGGGTCCACACGCCCACAGAGGGTATCCATCAACATACCGCCATATCCAACCTGCGGTGTGGAGCTCAAGCAGGGCAGTGCCGTCCTTGCTGTCAACCACTCTTTCCCACAGTGTTGGGCAGCGAAGCTTGAGAATCGGGTCCCCGCCCTTATACCCGTTCATGTAGATACCCATCGCAAAGTTCAGCATCATCTTTTTGTGCACTGCTCTTTTGCTTAGGGTACTCATCACCTCCTTTTTGTGGATGGTCGTAAGCTTCTTCTTAGCCACCTGTAGATCGTTGCAGCCACTGTTCAGCAGATCTTCCAGGCACTTGATCCGGAGGTCGTGAATATCTCTGTCATGAACTGTTGGAACAGGGTCGTAGCGATAGAGCACTGTTGATACAAGATTGCTGGGGTGTGGGTCTGACAGCAACCCATAACCCCAGTACTCTTCTGTATCGGAAAGGACAAGACACCCGATATCCCTTTCAAGCTTTCCTGTGTTGTAAGCTACATTGACCGCCATGATTATAACTCCACTAACAAAGCGCTTTCAAAATGACGCTCATGCAGACCCTCATAAGGGACCACTTCCACAACACCATCACGGATGTATGGAGTCATCATGGTGACATAATCACCGAACGGGTTGGTATTATCACTAACCACAACTACATGCTGCCCCTCCTTGGCAGAGTGCCAGATAGATCTGCACTTCATCATGTGCTCTAGAGCGCCAGGTAAAATCTTGTTGCGTTCTTTACGGGTTTTCATAACAGGCATAGCTCCTTATGAAAATGGGCTTTCAATTTCTCACCAAGAAACTTCTTAATACCTTCTTCGAGAGTGTTCTCGATGTAGTCCAGTTTAACTGCTTCGATGGACATATCATAGATCGCCAGCTCCAAGCTGTCAAGTCCCATCATAGCATGAACCATAAGATTTTCATCTTCAGATACATTCAATGGGCTTCCTATAACATCTGTTGGTAGAATAGTTTCCCAGTTATTCTGGACAGTTCTGTCACCATCTACTTTACGGCGCAGCTCGAAGGTATTCTTGGTATAAAACACTTCATAAGAAACGATACGACTGTCACTCTCGTAATAAACGAAGTTCAGGTAGGAGCCGAGCCGTAGTCGGCAAACCTCTACCCCAAACCACTGTTTCTTCCAGGAATTCAGGTTAACGCTATCGCATTCACGTTTACTCAACATGGGTCAGCCCTCTTCTGTTAATCTTCGTAAACAAGGATTTCTGCTTTCGGTTTGCGTGCTTTCAGATCCAGCTCTATCCAGTGCACCATGGCTGTTTCAAGGAAAACCGCCTGGATACATCCGTCTTCAGCGTGACCCACCAGCATGACAAGATCTTCACCTTCATCATCTGCATCACGAACATACAAAATTTCTCCGGCTTCAAAATCTTTTACAATTCGTTTGTTGGCTACTTTTCTAATGCTTGCCATATCAGAAGCCCTCCAGGAAGCTTTTGTATAAGACGATTTCTGTGTCCACACCTGTTACAATCTTATCGTTGCGGATCTCATCCGTAAGGTAGGTGTCGAAACGCAGCACCTGTGTGGTATTGTCACACATCCACTCGGAGGTAACCATAGCGAAGATTTTGGTGTCTTCGTTGTCAGGTGTAAATGTTACAATTTCACCACCCTTGAATTTTTCAATAGGTTGGGTGTTAGCTTTCGGTTCTGCGATAGTGATTTTCGTGGTCATTACTCTTCCTCCATAGTTTCACCAAATACTTCGATACGAGCATCTAGCTCGGTTACTTTCAGCTCTCCAACAAAATCTCTCAGTTCTTTCTCGTCCAGATCGTAAGCCCATACACAAGAAGAATATGCAGATTTCACAATTAACAAAGTGGCTACACGGCCTGACTCTGTAATCATGCCCACAACAGTTCCTACAGGGAACGTGTTGATGGCCTTTTTAACTGGGCGTTCAGTCTTAATTACTACCTCTGTTGCCATAAAGTCCTCTCTTACTTAGCATACTCGATTAGCTCTACAGTTTTCCCAAAGCTTGGGACATAATTTTTATTATATCCATCGGTGAGAACCCACAAAGTATCGTACTTTTTCCACTTGTTGTCAACAGCTTTTTTCTCAAAGTCGTGCTCAAAGTACAAGTCGGTCAGAACGATGACATCTTTAGCATTAGGTATATTAGCATCAAGATACTCAAACACGCAACCTGCCGTTGTTCCCCATGTGGAGTGTACCTTGTAATTGATCATGTCATCAATATTGCCACGGGTGTATACCTTGACTTCACCAACCTCTGTTGACCAGCAGAACATGGTCACCTTAAACTCTTTATACAGATTGCACAACCCTGTGATTTCATTGAACATTTTATTCAGAGTTCTTTGGGATATTGAGCCAGAAACGTCCAAAGCAATCACAATATCTATAGTGTTTTCCGGGTTTCGTCCAGGAACAATAACGTGCTGATGCTTGTTTATAGCACCAACTTTTCGCATTGTGCTGGTCAAAGACCCTGATCGGCGACCGGGCTTTCTGTAAGTCAGCTCAGCTTTTCGTTTAGACAACATGCGTTGCTTAATGATGTCTATGTAGTTGATTACGGGCTTGCCTCTGTTCTTGACAAAATCGCGCACCGCCTCAGGGCAACGACCTCCAGAAGCCTGCATTGCTGCTTCCAGCATGTCACCAGAGTCCTGCATGGCCTGCTCTTTATCAGACTGACTGATCACTGGTTGTGGTTGATCATATCCCATAGCCTTCCCAAGATCATCACTGGTGCCACCGTTCCCGTTCATGTGATCATCAGTTTGTCGTTTATCTTCTTGAGGGTTCTCACCTTTTCCATTTTTCCCTTTACCACTATTCTGATCTCTTTGCTTATCAAGAACGGCGTAAACGTTCTCTGCGATCCATCCGTGGAACTTCATATCACAGTAGCAGTTAGCCAGGAAGCCAAAAGGCTTTCCTTTTACAAATGTGGTGCTTTTACCTTTCGGGAAGAAAACGCAAGGTGGCTTGCTGAAATCAACCACAAGGCCTGTGTTGATAACGTGATCACAAGCGATGTTGAACAACTCTGGCTCGAAGCTTTTACCTCTAACAAGATGATCAGCAATAATATGACCTACCTCATGTGACAGGAGAAAGGCCACCTCTTTCACAGACTTGGGGGAATAGAAAACCTCAGCCATCTCAAACTGCTCGTCGGTAAGAGAAGCTTTAAGAATGGCCCTACGCTCATCAGCAAACCCTACAATAAACTCAGGGCTATAGTAGATGCGTTTATGATCGGTTGCCATGGTAGAGCACCATGTGTGGTTTTCTACGAACTGTAGCCCTGACAACAACGTGCCATAAAACGGCAGCTTTTCAAGGAGATACATACGTGCAGCCTGCAACATTCTCAGGGCATCATCTTTTTGTGAGGCAATGATTTCTGAACTTCTGCTATCCATTAAAACTCCAGAAGGGGCCAATGGCCCCTATCATTATTTAACGTGTTTGAAAACGCCTGCCAACTCGGTCATCGTCATGCGGGTGGTCTTCATGAGATCTGTCATAGCTTTCTCCATAATTGGAGATACTACCATGAAGTTCCCTTTAGTGAAACCTTTATTCCAGTCGGTAACCAACAGAGGTTTAAGTCCGGCCCCGAGACGTTCACCAGTTAAAGCACAGCATTTGCGAATATACGCACTTTTAAATTGGCTGAATGACAGATCAACTTTCATACCTGCATCGTAGAACGTTTGACAATAGAAGGTGTAAGCTTTAGCAATCTCAACATCATCAGGTAGTGCAGGAACCTCCTCTGTAAGCTCTTCTTCAACCTCCTGAGGCTCTTTCTCCTCTTCATTGGCCTGTTGCACCATTTCTTCAATTTCTTCTGTCACAGGCCCGTTTACGATGTCTGAAATGTGTTTGTTGGCTGCACGATCAGCCATAAAATTTTTAAAGTCCTGCATTGGTGACATATCTTCTTCCTCTTCGTCAAATAGTGCTAGTTTATCTTCTTCTGTCCCGTATTGCAAGATGAAATCTTCAAAAGTATACTCATCTTTTAATTCCTCCATCCTCTCTTCACTTAGGTGGAGCATCATTTGTTGGACAATTTTTCGATCAGTTTTGTCTTTAATCAAGATTGCGGTCTTTTTATCTACCAGGCAATCTTTAAGAGAGTTGCACCGAAGTCCCACCACACAACAGTTATCAATTGCGTAAGGACCTTCATCATCTATTCGCTCCAGAGATGGGTAGAAGGGATTTCCCAGCCCGTTTTCATCTGTGTGCATGTCAAAAGGGATGAGGGTGTAGTCGCATACTCCCTCCCCTAAAAGTTTTTTACCAAACAGGAGGTATTCTTCCCATGACAGGTCGAACACTATACCTCGTTTTCGTGCATTATTCTGTTTGCGTCTATATTTTTTGAGCAAGCGCTCCAGCTCTTCTGGTGTATAATATTTTTCAAGATTCATGAGTTGTCCCTTGTGCTCTGTGGATGAAGAAATCTTATCAAATGCCTCAGCAGATGTCAACCTCAAAAATGTATTGACTCTCCTATAAGTTTGATGTATAGTGCACCCATTCGAAAGAAAACGAACACAGGAGCACTTAACCATGTCAGATCTTAACAGTTTCAGCACGCGTTGGCAACATGATCATACAACCAGCCTCTCAGCAGGCGATATCCTTTCTGCAATGTATGAAGCTTTGGATGCTAAAGCTACCCCAAAATCGGTTTGTACCAACCCGTTAGTTCCTATAGTAATGAAGGTGATTGAGCGTAGATTGGTGTCAGGATCTGATAAGTGGACATACTTGGATAATGGGGGGCACACCTACTCCAACGGGTATGTTGATATAAAAGTAGAATACGCAGTGTCCTACCGTCGGAGCGGGTGTGTAACTTTCAACTTCTCTGGTGGTTTCCGATCTCTAGCTACTTCACCTTTTGTTTCTTCAGAGGAGAAGTATGAGCTGCCATTCCTTTGGATGATGGCTAACTCGGCAGGCAAAACTCCGGTGAGTATTCGTGTAAGGTACAACTACAACGGGTCTAGCAAGCTTTATGCAGAAGGTGTCTCGGCAAGTTTTTATTTTGTGATGGGAGATGGGATCCTCAAGAACATAAAGATGTGCAACATGCACGAGGTTGTAAATGAAGTTAAAGATAAGAATGTTTTGGTAAAAGATATTAATAATTTCTATACACCTGGAGATTATTATGTCAACCGACCTCTGTGCATCTTTGATGCTGAACACCCCTTAGGTGAGTATTTGATCGCCAACAGTGATATTGCCAATAACCGCTTCGAGGTGGCAAGAGTTCAGAATGAGGTGTTGACATCCTGCAAAAGTGGTGATAGATTTACTGAAGAAGAGATGGATGTCTTAGAGATGATGGGCTATAAGAGTAGCCTATGGGTAGATGAAGTGTTCAATGACTTCATTTACGGTCCTGAGATCTATCCTTTAAAGAAGTATACTGACACCAGTTTAATTTACGCGAGGATTTGACTATGATGAAGGCTTGTGGTAGTGTGTATTATGTCGGTGAACATGTTCAGGCAGACAGTGTGTGGAAATCTATTAAATCCACCACCGACGATGCCTTTCTGAGCGGATTGTGTTTTCCCAGCCCAGGAGACATCCTTCCCCACCAGGGGGATTTTGTTGTTAACAAGATGGACGGTTACACTGTGTGTCTGATGGTTGAAAAAATATTTTTAGACCCTCGACACAATCACCGTCTTGTGCTAAAATTCCAAGAATGTAAAATGACAACTGCCTAAGGAGGCCTTACTAATGTCTAAAGTTACTTATCGTGCTGCTATTTACTGCAATGAACAACCGATCAATAGTGACGGTCACTGCCTTTTTAAAGAAAATCAGTTGGGCTGTATTGTTCTCCCTGATGAAGGAGAAGGTTATCTAATTGCATTGACAGGGTTTGAGCCTGAAGCTCTGGAAGCAAATCTGGACTACCTGGTAGAAGAAGGTGCTGCAGACCTGATCACCAACGGCTTGGCTATGAGCCTTGAAGAAGTGGAACGCTTCATGGGCAATTACCGTGTAGTGCGTGAGTTTACCATTGAAGTGGAAACTCCAGAGTGGGGTATTGAGACCAATACCGAAGAAAAAGAAGAGGAGGCAGAATAATGAAAGTGCAGATTTTAACCAATGCTGAAAAGATGTTTATCGAAGACACTCCTTTCGAGCCGGGTGAACTCCAGTTTGTTCACTTTGTTGAAGCAGATAAGGTTTTCCCTGCACTGAACTTGGGACTGGATGAAGTTCCTTATGCAGTTCTGCGCCGCGTTGTCCGCGCCCTGGCTGCTGACGGAGATTTCCACTCTCTTGCAGATGTTCAGGCTTACGGATATCTTGAACTGCAACGAGAAGAAGAGGTGAATTGATAATGGCTCAGTGGAAAACAACAGTTGATCTCCATGAACAGTGGTTAGGGCGCATCGCTGAAGACGGGAAACTGGTGGATTGGGATAACAAGCATGTTAGTGAGCTGGCGAGTATCGTAGCTGGAAAGTTACGCGCCAAGTTCCCTGAGCAACTGGATCCTGATAATTCAAAGTTCGATCCTGAATTGGAGGATGTTGTATACTACTTCGACACTGTCGATGATTATGATTCGTGGTTTGCAGCAATGAATCATTTCCCTCAAGGGTCTGCTATGCGCCGAATGGAAGAGGATTATCCCCCATACGAGCAATTCAACAGTGCAATGACTTGCCTTTATGATTGGGCAGATAAAAACCTTGTTTGGATTCGGACTGCATTCTAGTGAGCAGGTGATGGCAGCAAGGATGCTGCTTAAGGAGTAGTAAATATGTTATACCAGCAGTATGAACTTCGTGCAGAAAAAGAATTAAATTTTGACAAAGATATTCACAGATATTATTATGGGAAAGTTAGAGGGCAAGCAAGAAAGTGCACTCCAACATTCTTTTATGCCAGTAGACGACTAGAGCCGGAAGAGGCAACAGCAGAAAGGGTTGCATATAACTGGGGAGTCGCGTATGATATTGACAGATCTGATGTAATGTCTGTTTTAGAAAACTTTGAAAACACTTACACACAAGTAGAGGACTTTTACTAATGTCTAGAAACGTATTTGAAGGCGGTCAGATCACTGTTCGTGAGTTGCCAGCCGTTATCAAGTTTGCTCAACGTCATAACCGATCTGTCTTGATTTTGGGACCGATGGGTGTTGGAAAGAGCCAAGTGATGAAGCAGATCGCTGATAACATGTTTGGTAAACGTGATGACAACCTGGTTGACGTGCGACTGTCAGATAAAGACCCTGCTGACCTGTCTGGGCTGCCTATTCCTGTAGAGGCAGACGGTAATACACGCACAGTGTTCGCAATTCCAGAATTTTGGCCTGCAGATCCAAACTGGAGTGGAATTATCTTCTTGGATGAGCTTACCCATGCAGATAACTACCTGCAAAAGGTTGCAATGCAGATCATGCTGGATCATAAGTGTGGCACCTATACTTTCCCTAAAGCTTCCGTTTTTGTAGCTGCAGGAAACCGTTCTACAGATGGTGCTGTGCTTTCAGCCCTTGAAGCACCACTGGCTAACCGATTTATCATTGTAGAGGTTACCAGTAATGCAGAGGTGTTTATTGAGGACTATGCCTTCCTTAATGGTGTGCACTCGTCTGTGATTGGATACCTGAAAAGAGTTCCGTCTGCTATTGATAACTATGAAGCTATGGCTGAGATTAACTGCCCTTCGTTTGCTACGCCACGATCTTGGGTTGCTGCATCAGACATTTTGCATGATTTTGACAGTGGCCTTATTTCTGACTCTATGGCTCGTGTTCTTCTGCAAGGAGCTATTGGTCACACTGCAGCAGTAGAAATCTGGACCTACCACACTAAGAAACGCAACTTGCCAGAAATCGGTCAGATTATGGCAGGTGTCCACAAAGAATATGTTGGTCCTAAGCAACCAGATATTCTGTGGATTCTTGGGTCTGAAGGTTGCATCGCTATTCGTAATATGATGGAAAATGCAAGTATCTCTGACGAAGATCTTGTAAGCTGTGTAGCCAACTTCCTGGATTTCCTTTGGGAAAACTTTAAGGACGAGAACCGCGACTTTGTATTCTCTGTCTTTATGGCAATGATGAAACCGAACGCCCTGGGTAATGCATTACTTGTTGGTAAGGGACGTGATAAAATCGTTGCACAGCTGATCAAAGCATATCCAAACCTGATGAAGATTGTAAAAGAGTTTGGCGAAGAGTTCAGTGCTATTCTGGCTAAAGCTTGAGGAGGTTGCATGGCTAAAGTAGGTAAGCGTGGAAACTACTTAGTGGTATTGACCAATGCACCAGAGAAGGAGTACGAATGCTGCTCTACCTGTGTGATCGATATCCGAGAAAAAGATGTGGATGAAATCTGGTTTGAAATACTGGACGCTTGCGACAGCAGTGATTACTTCTTCATCTATGTCAATGATAAGGCAGGATTCTTCCATGACGATGGTGAGTTGCCGTATGAAATCTACGAACTTGTAGAGGCTTGCCATCGTGGAGATGCGGAGCTGTTTGGCCTACGACTGAAGAGCGGCAAGTTCTTCTACCAAGATGAGTGTATGAATCTCCACAATTTTGTAGAGGGAACTTGCAACGATGAGGAGATTCTGGCATACTACGACTAATGTCTAAGACCAACCCCGCTTCGGCGGGGATTTTCTATTTGGAGTTATTGTGAAAAGTAAGATCTTTGCTATTATTTTGAGCGCATTTTTATCGCTGCCTGTTGTTGCAGCACCAAAACAGAAAGTATATCATACCTGTAAACCCTCAGACACTAAAGAGAACATTCTGGCCTGTAATATTTATAGAGAGGCCAGAGGGGACGGAACGATGGGGATGCTGGCATCTGGGTTTGCCACACTTAACAGGAAGTCTCACCCCAAGTACCCAGACACTGTGAGGAAGATTGTCTACCAGCCTCATCAGTTTTCATGGACAACATATGGCAAAACTTTTAAGGTGACAGAAAAAGATTCATGGGATCACGCTAAAAGTCTTGCAAAGATGCTTTTAAAGGTCTATAATAACAACTATGTTGCATACATGGCGATGGACATAACAGGTGGGGCAACACATTACCACACAACCAAAGTACGACCGAAGTGGGCAAAGAAGATGCAACGAACAGCTCAGTTCGGAAATCATATCTACTACAAGGAGCGCACTAAATGATTGTAAACAGTAATGAAACTAAAGCAGTATTGACAGGAGACCTGGAGGTAACCCGAGGCACGATCTCTTTGAATAAAGAGACTTTCGGACTAATCATTAAAGGTATTTACGAAGATAAGGTGCTGGCAAGTTGTCGTGAGCCAATCTTCAACGCTGTGGACTCCCATGTAGAGTCTGGGAGAGGTGATGTGCCGATCATCATTCACTCTCCTACAGATCTTGAGCCATACTTCTTTGTGCAGGACGTCGGCCTAGGTATGTCCGAAGAGATGGTCCGCAACACCTTCATGAATCTTGGGGAATCCACCAAACGTAATAGCAACGAACTGGTAGGTAACAAAGGTGTTGGATCTAAAGCCCCGTTCAGTATGGTTGATACTTTCGACGTGATCAGTGTCCACAACGGAGTGGAGAGCACTTATTTGCTGTTTCTGGATCAAGGTATCCCTAACGTCACCAAGATCCGTGAGCAGAAGACTGAAGAGCACAACGGGGTAAAAGTTCAGTTTCATGTTAAGAAAGAACATGTTCTGAAATATCGAACTGCTATTGCATCGTGCCTACGTTATGCAAAATTCCCGTTCACCGTCACCGATCCTATGACCAGTAAGATGCTGGAAGGTGACAAAGTTGAGGCACAGTATCAATACGAGAAAGATGGTTGGAAAATGACCATTCTGAAAGGTTATACCAGCTCTGACGAGAGCCGTGTGGTGATGGGTCACCAACCTTACCGCTCAAAGTTCTTGGAAACATTGACAGACTACCCTGCAATCTGTGTGGAGATTCCTATCGGAGATTGCAATATTAACCCAGGTCGCGAATGGACCATAGAGGGGCACGATGATGGTGGATTCCAGGAGCGTCTTGAAGCTTTTGTCAAAGAAGGTATCCGTCTCCGTGGGGCTGAAGTAGTTGCAGAATTAGAGACAGCAAAAACCTCAGCAGAGGCACGTGAGATGATGAAGAACAGCGGGGTGTTTGGACACATCTTCGGTAAAAACTTCATGTGGAACCGCTGGGAAGAGACAGGTCTGGGCAACCTGGGTGATTGTGAAATATTTGGTGGCGGCTTAAATAAGGGTCGCATAGGTTATGCCCTTTATGGTAAGACAGAATTTTTACGAGGTGTATACCTAGTATTTAATGACGGGGACGGTAAGTATAACCGCAATAAGTGCAACTATTTAAGTGAGATTACAGGGCGAAACGTTTTCTATTGCCGAGACACAGATCTTGCAGAGAAGTTTAAAGAGGCAGCGCACAACCCGTTCTTTGCCGATACGGTCAAATTGTTGTCAGAGCTTCCTCGCAGACCTGTAAAGAAAGGTGAAAACAAAACCCACTACGAACCAGGCTACTGGGTTAAAAAGCTCGGAAAGGATGGTTACTTTCATCGTGAACGTATCACTAAGGCAGAGTTCAAGAAGATTAAACATTGCATTCCATATGAAGGAGATATCCAACGTGGGAGTTGTTGGTTAGGTCAGATGAGTAACATCTACCAACAAGACTATAACCGTATACGTGAAGCATTGCAGATTCCTGAAGGAGAGGATCTGTATCTGGTATCAGAATCTCGTCTACTTTGGACTGATCCTGATTGCCAGTATGCTACAGAGAAGAATGTAGAGCATTTGCTGAAAGAGGATGCCTGGAAATTCTTACTAAACCGTGCAGCAAATGAAACCTCTTATGACAGTTTGTCTCGACAATTGGGTAAAATTATCCCTATGCAAGATTTTGGAAACTATCAGCCACATTTCCACAAATGGGAAGGTAATACTTCGTGGAAGTATCGCGAGTTGAACCGTCGAGCCCTGAACTTGCTAACTAACAGAGTTAAATGTGGGAAAGCCTACATTGCAAGGCTGGAAAAGAAATACCCACTTTTAGAGCATGTGGGCTTGAAATACTGGGACACCCCTGCTATGATTGAATACCGTGAACTGATTGATGCAAAGAACAACACCAAATAAGGAGACCGAGATGATTTTCATTTACCAGCATTTTAAAACCCGTAGTGAAGCCCGTGATCGTCGTGCTGAGCTTGAGAAAAAAGGTTTTATTTGTGCCTTAGAGAAGACGGATAAAACATGGGTATTGGCAATTGGTGCTCCAGGTCTGTTCGATCCTGACCGTGACAGTGTTTGCTATACCAGTGAAGATTTTGAAACACGAGAAGAGGCACGCTTGTTCCGGTATGGACTGGAGGATGATGGTAAGTATGCCCGAATTGTAGACCGTGGAGCTTCAGAGCCTAAACGTTGGTGTGTTGTCTATCCTCTGTGCGTAGCGCATGATGTCGGATTCAGCGGGGTAGCAGTTAAGTCGGAAGAACCTGCCGTAGCAGAGGTTAAGGATCCGGTGTTAGAAGTGGTGAGCAGTGTGTCTCAGCAACAGACACGAAGCATCGAGCCTTTGGTGGTTATTTGTGGAGAACTCTTACAGATCACCTGCAACGAAGGTATTTTTGAGATTCGCCGTAGCGATGATGAAGAGGTTTATCAGAAAGTCTTCAACCATATCTCTGTTCAGGAATATGACGAAGCAATTGGTGAAATCCTTGTCTGGCTGGAACGCAAGAATGAGTTCACCACACTGGCAGACAATCTGATCCTGAAGGATGGAAAACTTTATTACTACGGTGTGGAGATGAAATCCACAATTGCAGTGAAGATTGAGAAAGATTATGCTGATGGGACACTGGATGACCGCTACGTTAAATTCCTGGTGCGCCTGTTACGCAACCCGTCTGCAAAATCTGTGAACATGCTTTACGATTTCATGCAGGCTAACGATATTCAGATTGCTGAAGATGGTAGAATCATCTGCTACAAAGGGGTGCAGTTCAACGGTAGCAAGTGGGTTGACTGGCATAGCGGTAAAGTTCCACAATATCAAGGTACTTTTGTGTCCATGCCTCGTAACTTCGTAGAGGACGATCCGGAAGCTGCATGCTCTTATGGCCTGCACTGCGCCAGCAAAGAGTATGCTGAGAGCTACGGTACCGTGATGACGGTTATGGTTGACCCTGCTGATGTAGTTAGTGTACCCTACCAACACAACAGTGCTAAGTGCCGTGCATGCCGCTACGAAATTGTAGTAGCTCCGGAACCACGCAAAGACGGAGACCCGATTGAATACGTGGTTGACCGTGACGGTAACACTATCGACATTATCTACGAGGAGGCGTAATGGAAAAAGGGCAGTATGATGTAGGCACAGATGCTGCCCTTGTTGCAATCATGAGTGGTGAGAATGTCTTTGTGAGTGGGCCCGGTGGTACAGGCAAGACATATCTCATCAACATGATCCAGTCAATGTATGGAGACTCTTGCATAACGGTTGCCCCGACAGGGGTAGCCGCTTTAAACGTTAATGGAGCAACAGCGCACCGAACTTTCGATCTTGCCGCAGGTGTAAGCATGGAGTCAGACTGGACAGCAATAAGGGCAAAAACTGCAAAGCCTTTGAAAAGCAAAGCATTTACCATCCTAATTATAGATGAAATCTCTATGATCCGTGCTGACAAGTTCATAGAGATGGATAGAAAGCTCCGCTTTCTTCGGAAAAATGACAAACCTTTCGGAGGCATTCAGGTGCTATTGTTTGGAGATTTCTACCAAGCACCCCCAGTTGTCTCTTCCATGGAGAAGGAGGCCTACTTCAACTTCTACCACACAGACCTGTGTTGCTATACAGACTCCTGGAAGGATCTTGATCTTCACAACATAGCCTTGGTGGACCAGTTCCGTCAGGAATCTGTTCGCTTCGCCACAATGTTGAACTGTGTTCGTGAAGGTCGTCGCATAAAAGAGGTTGTAGCAGAGCTTAACACCCGTTGCTACCATGGTGGTGTCCCGACAGATGCCCTGACTATCTGTGCCACCAATAAGCAAGCAGAAGAGGTGAACAGACGTTTCTATGATGCCATCAAGTCCCCAGAGAAGACCTACACTGGCAAAATGAAAGGTAAGTTCCCTTCCACGCTACCTGTTGAGCAGGAAATGAAGCTGAAGATCGGGATGAAGGTTATGATAACCTCAAACGATGTTGACCCTACACACAAAGTCCCATATTATGTCAACGGGACACGGGCTACAGTGGTCAAATTCAAGACCAAGTCTGTGGTGGTTGAGCTGGAAGACGGAACACAGGTTGAAATTGAGCCGAGATTGTGGGAGAATAACGAGTACAAGCCTTCCCAGAGGTACAATATTGCCGAAAGGAAGATGGAGAAATTTATAGAAAGGGTTGTGATCGGGTCTTATGAGCAACTGCCTTTGAAATCTGGATACGCTGTAACATCACACAAAAGTCAAGGGCTTACATTAGATTGCTACAACTTAGATCTTGGGAAGAACGGAGCTTTCTCCCCTGGGATGACGTATGTAGCTTTGAGCCGCGTTAAGACCATACAAGGGATAAATTTGTTGCGCCCGTTGAGAGAGCTTGATATTATAGTTGACCCAAGGGTGGTGGAATTCTATAATACAACTTTCCCCGGCCTTGACGAGAAGGTCAGGAAAGATTTTGAAACCAGAGCAGAAGAGGAGGCCGTATGAGCTTGTGGAGAAATATAATCAACTATGTGTGTGGCAACCCCGAGCAGGAAGAAAAGGATGTTGTGGTTCACGATTTCACTAAAAGATCTCGTGAAAAAGACCTACTGCTGACAAAAGTGGTAGATGAAGATCCTATAGATGGGGATTGGGTAGGTTTTGCATTCACAACAGATAAGTATGTCTTCAACAAAGGAGATTACCTTGTTGTAGATTTTAATGAGTCTATTGAAGGTGCTGAACCTTACTACCAGACACTTGTTGTTGCAGGATGTGTTGAACTTTCTGCAAACATGCACAGTTTGATTCTTTTTGAGCTTGACCCTGAAGAAGATTTGCAGTAAGATGTAAAGCATAAAGGGGAGGCACTCCTCCCCACAAAAACTAAGGAGAGCACCAAATGATGAAACGTTATAAACCATATACTTTTGAAATCGATTTCGAACTGGATGACATGTTTACTGTAGAAGCTCAGGCAGTTGTCCAGTTGCCAGATCCGGAGTGCCGTGATTCTGATGTTGACTATTACGGATTTAGACAGATCACTGATGTACATGTTTACCACAACGGAGAAGAGGTGGACTTTCACCAACTGCCAAACGCTCTGCGCCACTCGATTTACAAACGTGCAACTCGTGAACTGGAGTCTTACCTAGACGCAGCAACAACAGCGGCTGCGTTTGCCGAAGAAGTAGGAGGTTTCTGATGGTTACAGATGTCAAGATTATCCAATACTCTCTGACCAAGCTGGAAGATGCTGAAAAAGAGCTTGCAGAAGTTATTAATAGTGGATATACTTTACTATCTTGCTCCTGCTCAGACACCTACGCTGTGTGGACACTTATCCGGAAGGAGGGGCCTGCAGGGATCTTGGTGCCAAACCCTAAGATTATCAGTGGAGTGGATGACTGCTCTCAGGACGGCCTGTCAGAAGACTGGGAAGCATGGGAAGGTGGTGAAAACCCTGCACCAGGTAAGTGGGTAAAATACAAACTACGTAGCGGTGCACAGCACGCTGGATACTCTGATAACCTGGACTGGAGTCATTCTTCACCGGAATCATTGGTAAGTGCATATGATATCGTTGCTTTTCAGGAATAAGGAGAGAGTGTTATGTCAGATTTTATGTGGAAAGTAGGTTATGCCTCTCCTGAAATGTGCGAGGCTTGCTTTGTAAAAATAGGCCGCGAGGATATTGACAAAGTGATCTTTAAGTTTCGTGATGTATCTGTGATCGGCAACCGAGTGCTTAAGCACTTAAAGAATCTGAAGCTCACCAAAAAGAAGTTCTTCGGACTTTTCGAAGAGAAAGTTGATGCTTGGACCCATTGCATTCAGGAAGCTAAATCTCACTACAGTGCTATCGTTACCCCAGAACGGGTAGCCAAGATGGAAGGATTCATCAACAGTACAGAGTTTGAGTGCCTAAAGGCTGCCCTTAATAGTTATCCAAAGTGCCTCAAACACCTTGACAAGTATGTAGAAAAGGATGGGGAAATGTATCTCACCCTGGACGCATACTATGAGATGCAAGAAATTCTAAATTTAGATTTGACATTGGTATCCACCGAGTATACAATAGGTATCCGGGTTTAACACTAGGCCCTGCCCGAAAGGGTGGGGCTTTTTGCATTAGGAGGCAGTAAGGTGAAATTTATCTACAAAGAGCACTATCATAAAGGTGTTGTGTGGAGCCTATTTGACGGATCTGGCGGTGCTGTCATTGACTGGGCAAAAGCCGGATACTTGTGCCTGTGCTTTAACGCAGAAGGGGCTGATCACGGCAGCTATGCAGAGGTAATAACCGATCACCCCAATATCCACTATGTTGACTATTGGATCGATCCATGGTTCCCCCAGGAAACTTTTTGCATGTATCCCGCTCCAGACTTTGTTCTTGCATTTCCTCCGTGCACCCACTTAGCGGTGTCAGGTGCTGCACACTTTAAGAAGAAGCTGGCTAAGGACCCGCTGATCCAGATTAATGCTGTAAAGGATGCTCGGGTTGCAGAAGAGTTGGGAGAGATTTACGATTGCCCGTGGCATGTAGAGAATCCTGTGGGTGTTATGTCCACACTGTGGCGCAAACCTGATTACCGTTTTCACCCTTCTGACTATGGCGGGTATTTACCGGAGGATGATGTAAACCCCCGGTTTCCTGAATTTATAGCTCCACGTGATGCCTATCCAAAAATAACTTGCGGCTGGATAGGTAATGGATTTATAATCCCGGACACAAAACCTGTCCCGCAAATAGTTGACGCGGTTAGTGGGTACTCCATGCAACACGCTAAGCTGGGTGGAAAGAGTGCAAGAACGAAGATGATCCGAAGCCTCACACCACGTGGTTGGGCAAAAGCTGTATTCTTAGCAAACGAGCCTGTAGTAAGGAGCAGAATTAATGGGAAGTAAATTTATGGCATCTGCATATAACCGTTTCGGTGAGCCAAACCCGAAAGCAACTAAGTATAAAAGTGGTGGAAGTGTGAAACGAGACTATCGTGATGAAAAAGAGGTTGAAACTGTAGAGACTGTTTTAGAAAATACTAAAATCGTCCCTGTCCCACAACAAAATATCGGTCTGATGGCTGCACAATATTTTGGTGTGCGATCAGCATTGTCCCAAGAAGACGGTGTGACAGTTACTGCAACATATTTCCCATATTACGACCGCTACGGGAATCTGTCCGGTTTCAAAAAGCGTGACTGGACGATCCCCAAAGAGCAACGTGGGCACTTTACGACGGTTGGGATCGTAAAGGCTAACTCCCAAATGTTTGGGCAAAAGCTGTGTGCATCTTCTAACAACCGTAAGCAGATTAACGTTTGTGAGGGGGAAGGCGATGTTATTGCAGCATGGCAGGCTGCATATCAGATACAAGTAAAAGGGATTCTCACCAACGCTAAAGCCCCGGCAAAGGTGAAACAGTGGGCTAAAGAGGTCCAGGACGGGATCGATGCAGTTATCAACGGGGGTGATCTGGCAGGAAAACCCTGCCTACCTTTTGTTGGAATTAACTGTGGATGTGCAAACGCAGTAGATACTTTTGCAAACAATGAGAAATTTATCCGTAGCTACGGAACAGTGGTCCTTGCAATGGACAACGATGCAGCTAACGAGGTAGAGAAGCAAAAACACGTTATCAAAGGTGTTGAAGCCACACATAATATCGCGGCATTTTTGATGGCTGATAACGTTTACCACGTGGAATACCCCAGCGAGGTAAACGACCCTGACGGTGTAAAAGATATCCGTGACATGCTGAAGGCTAAAAAGCTGGAAGATATTGTCAACATGTTCCGTCACCCAGTCAAATATGTGCCCGATGCTGTATCTGATTTAGAAGACTTCTCCATTGAATCTCTTCGTAAGAAGACTTCTAATGGCGTAGATATCAGCGCGGAGTTCCCTAAATTGCAGAAGATGCTGAAAGGACTCCACAAAGGCACCTTGATGATGCTGACAGGCCCATCTGGCGGTGGTAAAACAACTGTAGCCAAGAAACTAGAGCACTGCATTGCAAAATACTTGATGGATCCGACATGCCCTAAAGCCGATGATTATGAAGAGGATGATCGCCTGTGTCTGATTCACCTTGAAGAGGACCCTGAGGAAGCAATTAACTCTCTATACGCCAACCAGTTGGGGTTTGATGTTAAAGAGTTTGTTGAAGACCCTAGTCAGTTCCTGACCGATCAGGAGCATGCTGAGATTCACCAATCTTGGGCCAAGGCTGGAAAAATCAAAGTGTTCAAGCATTTCGGATCTATCCCTGTAGATGAACTGATCACTAAGCTTAAACAAATGGTGTGTCTGTATCACTGCCGTTACATTGTGCTGGATCACCTGTCCATGGTGATTTCAGGACTTAATGTTAAGGATGAGCGCAAAGAGCTTGACATGGCTATGACTCAACTAGCTGCGTTCTGTAAACAGTTCAACGTGTTTATTTTAGTGATTGCTCACCTTAAACGCACAGAGATTGTACCTCCCAAGGATAAGGATGGAAATCCGTTGCCTTTCTGGTACCCTGTACGAAAAGAGAACCTGCGAGGTAGTGCCGGACTGGAGCAACTTAGCTGGGTGGTTGTTGGGGTAGAGGCAGAAGAGATGGTGGATCGTTCCCGTGGACGTGTCCGACTGGTAGGTCTTAAAAACCGCCCAGCAAAAACGTTAGGTATTGCAGACACTCTAGTTATGGATCCCCACACAGGCAAGTTCCATGATGCCAGCAATTGGTACTGGGACAAAGAAATGCAGATGTTTACAGACGGAGAAGGTGGGGAGGTTGTTTGGAGACCTCAAGCTATGTTTGAGGATCAGGAGCATGCAGTTGTAGAAACACCTGTGGGCAAGGTTGTGGCTGATAAGGTTGTAACTCCCACTGTTAACACTGTTGACACACAAGAAGACCTCCCGTATGATGATCCGTCCTCTGACCCTGTTCCAGGTTTTGAAGACGATGAAACACCTTTTTAATGTTTAACCAAGAGTGGGAGGGGTAGTACAACCGCCTCCCCTTTAAGGAGAACTGTATATGAGTATGTGGTCGTTCGATCTGGAGGCCTCCGGGCTTTTGGAAGACTTAGATCTTTATTATCACTGTGGTTTGTTTAAAGAGCTGAATAAGAACCGTTTTATGTTGTTCCTTCCTCTAAATGACAGCACACACTACTCCGAAGAGGATATAGAGAAGGCTAAGAACTTTATTCTGGCAAAGAAAACTCTTTATAAAGATTTTGAAATTCGCATAGCAGATTTTTCAGAGTTGGAAGGTTGGCTTACAGGTAACTCAGACTGGTCACCTACGGCTTTGAACTGTCATAACTGCTTCAGTTACGACTTTATGCTGATGGAGAGATTATCCGGTATTCATTTTGATATGTTCCGTGATCCTAAGTGCATGGGGACTATCAACGACCACCAGGTTAATCTGTTTGATACGTTGGCGATGAGCCGAATCTTGTGGCCTGATCGCCCTTTACCAAAAGGTTGTCCGGACTCTGTATTCAACCCGGTTACTAAGAAAATGCAGCCTGTTGGTCCTCACGGCCTTATGGCATGGGGCTACGCCCTTGGTAACCAGAAAGTTCAAATTGATGACTGGCGCGATCTTCCGTTGTGGAAGTATGTGGATCGTGTATTCGAGGACGTTATCATCCAGGAGCTGCTCTGGAAAGAGCTGGTAGCGGAATCAAAAGGTGTATTCTACGGCAAATCTGACATGCAGAACTTTATGTACGATCCAGCCAAAGAGAAGCCGAAAGGGTTCAAGAAGATCACCTGGAAGAACGCACTACGTCGAGGCATGCTGCAGCACTTCCTGATGGAGCTGCAGGCCCGTCAGGGTGTATACTTCGACATAGATGGAGCTATTGCTTTACGTGACCGTTGCGATGCGTGGATGAAAGAAATCGCTGATCGTGTTGAACCACAGCTGCCTTTAAAAGAGCTGTCAATGTCTCAGCGGCCCAAGTTCCCTGAAAAGCCGTTTAACCAAGACGGGACAATCTCTAATAATGGTTGGAAATGGTTAAAAGATAAGCTTGGCTATCCTGTAGACATGAGCGCTTTAGAGTTCAAAGCCCCGCCTAAGCGAGCATTTACCTCTACAGGGGATGTCAGCAAGATAGGGATAAAATGGTGTGAAGAGATGGGCTGCAAAGACCCCGATAAGATGGCTGATTTCTTGAGAGGCTATATTAAGGGCACTTCCACACCCCACCCTTTGCCTAAAGAGCTGATGGATCAGGCAATAAGTGATCTACAGCAGAAGCGAATGCCGGACTGCAAGATACCTATGAAAATCAGCAATCAGGACGACATTAAGCGGTATCTGATCAGTGCTGGCTGGCTACCGACAATGTGGAGAACTAAAGATGTAACTAAAGATAGCAAGAAGAAAGCTCTACCTGATGCGGATGTTGATGCACGAGTATATGCATATATGGACGAGCTTTTAGAGTCAGAGTATTGTGACCTGATTATCAACTTCTGGAACAAAACTGATGCCAAGTTCCAGACAACCGTGCACAAGTTCCGAAGCTTTCCTAACTCCGAAAGGATTAAAAAGGAAGTGTTCGGGAAAATACGTAGAAAAGCCAGGGCACTTATTACTTCTCCGCAACTGAAAGATACGTTTGGACACCTATGTCCGAATCTTGAAAAATTGAACGGAGAGATGGCTAAAGATATCGTCTTGTGGTTATCATTGCGAAACCGCAGATCGGTCCTTGATCCAATCAAGGAGGATAAGGTTGATACTGGTCTTCTTAATCACCCACGTTTGAAGATTGACCATAAGCTTCCTGCTAAAAGCTCTGGATTAACAAACACTTCCAGACAGAAACACAGTATTTGTGCAAACATGCCTAAACCATCCCCTAAAGTGGTTATGGGTAAAGAGATGCGTAGTCTGTGGGGTGTTCCTCCAGGATACTTTGAGATCGGTATTGACGGGTCCAACTTAGAGCAGCTTATCGGGGCCTGGGGTGCCTTTGAGTTCGACAACGGCTTGTATTATGATGTTGTAAGTAACGGAGACGCACACCAAAACAATGCTGAGGCATATACAAAAGTAGCAGGCAGAGAGGTGTCCCGTAACGACGGTAAACCTATCACGTATGGGGTTATGTATGGGGCACAAAAAGATAAAGTTGCAGATATGCTGGACATCTCTCCAGAGTTAGGACAAAGAGTAATCGATGCACTCTGGGATGCCAACCCTGGTCTTAAGGGGCGCAAAGAGGATCTGGAGAAATTCTGGGAAGCAACAGGTAAGAAGTTTATCTACTCTTTTGATGGTCATGCTATCTGGACCCGATCTAAACACTCTTTACTTAATGCATACCAACAGAATGGTGGTGCATCGCTGTGTGACTTAGTTGGGATACTCATGCACCACCAAATGGTGAAGCGTGGGTGGTACGATGAAGGTGTCCGTCGTATTATTTATTACCATAAATAACATTGTGGCTTCATAGAGTAATCTATGTCGAATAACCTCTTTAACTGCGGGAAGCCTAAACCTTATGGCAAGGTAATCCGCAACGAAGCGCTCAAAAGAGCGAACGCTCAGAGGCCATTCCGAAAGGAAGTAGACCAGCAAGTGCGGTCGAAATGGGAGGATTCCTGTGGTTGCTTACCATAGGAATGTGAGATGGTCCGATCCTACGTGAAAACGTATGGCTATGCACGTAATGGTGCGGGGTAGCTTAACGACCTACCTGAACTATTGGATGAGTACCAACTTCAAGTGCCTGACACACCGAAGTATAAGACTGTGTACACCTTCGACACAATTGAAGAACTGGAAGCATTTAAGGCAGAGCAGGAGGCCAAACTTCATGTGTTCGACGGTCATAAGTACAAAAAGGCACGCAAGGATGAGGACGGAAACGAAGTGGTTGACAGAGACGGAAACACGGTGTACGATCCTATCCTGAACGATGACGGAAAGCTTGAACTTATCTGGAGCCCTGTGGGTGAAATGGTGGTGCATTGCTTCTGGCAAGCTTCTAAAATGATGGGAGTCCCGTTCCAGATCACAGGTGAATACTTGTGTGGTCGTAATTGGGGTGATTGTCACTAATGTAAACTATCAACACATGGAAGTGTTGTTGAGCAAAGAGGAGACTTTTATGGTAGTAGAACCAACAAAAACATTTACATCCATGACTATCCCTGTTATTATGCAGGTGGAGTGTGTTCAGGTATCTCAAGTGTGGCCTGGCACCAAAATCCCAACAGGGCCTGATTTCTTTCAGGTTGGGAGAGTGTACAATGTCTGGAAGGCACCAGATTGTTACCCTTTCATTAAAGATGACCGTGGGATGCTGTGGTATCTTGGAAACGACTTGACACTGCACCTTGGGAATGCTATTATTGCAGTATTCAGACTCAACAAGAAGGAGACAGACCAATGACAACTTTAGTTAAAGCTACGTTTGTAGAAGAGAAGATGGCAGACCTAACATTCTTTAAAGAAGGAAAGGTCTACAAGGTTTATTACGATAAGGATCGAAGAAACAATATGATCGAAGACGAGGAAGGTATCACCTGGTGCGTCTCGCATATGGCGAATGGTGAATACCATATCTACGGGACTACCCTGCTTGCTAAGTTTGAAGCTGTAGAAGAGGCTCTATGAAAGTAAAGTATCTGGCTGAAGGCATGAGTAGGTATTTTACCCTTGGGGAAGAATATTGGCCCTTTACAAGCAACGGGGATGTCTACGTGAAAGATAATTTCGGCACACCGTGGTTTTTACACTCTAACGGGTTAGGATATTCTATTTACCGCAGTGCGATGAGCAACACAACCCTTGCAGAGTTTGTATAGAGGAGGTAGAATGTTAGTAAAAGGTACCCACACCGTTAAGCAACGTATTGAAGTTGAGATCGATGATTGTGAGCTGAAGCATATTTTACGGTCATGCTCCAACGTTTTGCTCCTTAGTGTTCTTCAGGAGCGAGCGGAGAATGAGTTCTTAAACGCACTGGCAGGTCGTCCTGGCGACTTCTGTGTGCGTAAGCGTGGTGACAACAAGCCATGGCTGTGGGAAATCGATGCCAGTTGGGATTACCACAAAGATGTAGGCATAGACGAACCTATTCGTGAGCTAACTGAAAACGAAGTCCAGATGTACGAAGATGTTTGCCAGTGGGCAAAAAGTCAACAAACTTATCTCGATCCCTGGTGGATGATTGAAAATAGTCGTTGACAAGAAGTGAAATTGGTAGTAAGATGCTTCACACAAACAGAGAGTTCATTGCTAAATAACTGAGGAGACCTCGAAATGAAAATCATGTTAAAACCAGAGTGCGTTGCAAATGACCGAGCTTTTAAAGATTGCACACTTGGTGCTATTTATGAAGCCAAGTTTTGTGATAACCCTCTGGTAAAAGCTCTCCTGGAAGAGGGTGCCCCTTTATCTCAAGAAGAGATTGATGAACTGGAACAGGCGGCACAGTGCCTCACCTTTAAAGATGATGAAGGAGACTCTGTCTGGTGCACTGTTAATGAAGTCGTTTTTGTAAAACCTGAACATTAATACTTGACAACAGTGATGGGGCCTAATATAATGGCCCTATCAAAACGAAAGGGGACCACAGTAATGACCAAACAATACCAACGAATTAAAGCCAAGGTTAAGCCAGACTATCTGGAGAAGGACTCTGCTTTTCGGGACTGCACAGCTGACAAAGTTTACACAGGGGCCGTCCTGTTGAACGATGAACTTGAAGTAGATATTCTGGGCAAAGAGGCCGTTATCGAGGATGACAACGGTGACTGTGTTTTCTGCACCACACGGGAGCTAGAAGTCTTAGAATACTTCGGTGAAATCTTCAACTCCTTAGACGACGAGGAAGCGTGATGAAAAACATTTGGGATATTAATATCTTTGAAGCCTCCAAGCTTGACGGTGCTGATGGGGTGATTATAGTGTCTGATGGCAAGGCAACACTGACTTCTGGAGATATCCTCTATGCCTTGGACGAGCTGGCATTGCTGAAATCAACAGGAGACTCTCTGGAAGAACGTCTGCAAGGATTTGCCTTCAAAGAGGGCACAAACACTGCCCTGATGTGTACCACACGCACTGTGCAGTTGGGGAGTGGGGCCTATATGGTTATTGCAGTGTGTCCTAAATTCAGCAACGTCAATAAAGATGATGCTGAAGCAGTTAACGATGTAGTAGTTCTCTTTGTGGGAGACGCTATGAAAGACCTGATGAATGCAGGAGAGGCAGCAAATGAAGACTGAAAACATCACCCCCGCAGGGTTCTTAAAAGTATACCGTGAACTGCTATACACTACAGAGGACAGTGTTCTAGAGTATCCAGAATATCTTTTGCTGTATAAGTATCTGCAGGAGGCTGGTGAAAATCTGCCAGTTAGTGCAGAAGGTGGTCCGAACTGGATATACAGCGCATGGAGAAAGGTTGACATTCTCCCAGACCCAGGTAAAGATATGGTAGTTTGGCAGCTTATCAACAACATCGGGATTCCAATCTTTGATGAAGCTGTTAAAATCTATTTTGAACTTGACGATTAATATCAGGAGACCTTAAGATGGCTAAAGTAGTTGCTCGCGCAGGACAGAAAGTACGTTGTGTGGAAGTAGGTTTTGGTGGCAAAGGGTGTCAAAACTTGACTCAAGGTAAGGAATACGCTGTTATTTCTGGTGGTGGCGACGAGAGTATTGTGTTCGAGGGCCACATCCTGGATGCTGAAAACTTTGAAATCTTTGACGACGATGGAGATCCGATCACCTGCCTGCTGGACGGGAATTGGGGAACTTTCGAAGTGATTGGCTAACAAATACCTATTGTAATTTACAGAAGGGGATGCTAAAATAGTGTCTCCTTCTATGTTGTTCAAATAAAATCGGAGATTCCATAATGGAACAAATGAACGATCAAGCGTCGGTTGCGATGAACGAGCAAGAACAACCTCAAGAATTTTTCTTAGGGTTAAGTAAAGATCAAGTGTCTCTTCTGCTAGTGCTTTCTTCTTTCATGGGAAGACTTCAGGAGCTCACACAACAGCCAGAGGCTGAACAATTATTCCAAGCTTTGCGTGAAGAAGAAAAATATCGTCGTTTGGACTATGCCTTAGGTTGGGTAGCTCAACAACGGGATATGCTGATGGCCCTCTCTGGGACCACAAGTTTTGCAATGGGCCTGTTGGCTCAAGTTCAGGACAAATTAATTCAAGCAGGGTTCGCACACACGGCAAGCACTAACGAAGAACAAGGAGACAAATAATGAGCGTTATTCAACAATTCGCTAACCCAATGAATCCGCGTGAAACTGTTTTACTGGCTCACGGCATGATTAAACGTGTTAGCATCAAGCCTATCAAAGGTGCTGATCCTACAACAGGTATTAAAACCACTGTGTGGCAAGGTAAGAAAATTGAATCCAGCCACACCATCTCTTTACTGATTTCTGAACTGGATTCCTCTGATAACCTGCTTCAAGGTGGTGAAGAAGTCTGGATCAGCATGGGTGATAAGCTGCTTAAACCAGGTCATCAAGACTCTGTCTCTGTTAAGATTGATGACAAGTGGGAAACCGTAACACCAGGATGGATCGTAAATATCCCTTTGAAAGCAAACGAGCATAACGGTAAGACCTATTACAAGGGCTCACTGGCTAAGATGGTTAAGCTGGGTGCAGGAGAGGCTCCAGCAGCGACTCAGCAGCAAAAACAGCAACAAGGTGCACAATCACAAGGCCAGAAGCAGAAACCTCAGCAGAATGCCAATCAGGACGTTTTACGCATCTATGGTGATGTTACTCAGATTGTTGGCAACGTGGTTACTGTAAATGACCACAAGATTGGCGAAGGTGCTATGGTTGTAACTGATGAGCAGCTTAAAGACCTGGTGGTAGGTGGTCGTGTTGCAGCCATTGTGGACAAAGATACCGGAAACATTATCAGTGGTTTCAAAGCCTACCCACCTAAGGCAGAGAACGGCACTCAAGGCTCTGGTGGCAAGCGTAAATCCTCTTACGACCCTATCGGTGTGGAGACGGGGCATAGCATCAATGCGTTGCAGATCATCCTGGATCGTGGGTTTAAGGTAGACGACCCCCTAGGCGTGGCTAAAACACTGCACGTAGTCACCATCGAGCTTAAGAAAGAGTATGCTCAAGCCACCAACCGAACTGAAGATGAAGTAGGTGCCAGTGTCGGTAATGCGGTGTTGAACGCTTGTCGCCGTATTGACAAGAAAACAAAAGTTGAGAATTTTGCGGCAGCAATTACTACAGAAGCGAAAGATGTCTTGACTAATTTGGCTGAACCATTGTATGATTGGATCAAGAACGGTGCTACCACTCAACAACCTGAACCACAGGCTGCCAAACAGGAAGCCGACCCACAGCAAAACACTGTAGATGCTCCTCCTGTAAATGACGAGGAAGATGACCCGATGGATCAGAATCCAGCACAGTATGAGTTTGATGACTCGATCCCTTTCTGAGGTCAGTTATGAAATGCAAACGTTGTGGGGAGGACAAGGAGGCCTCCGACTTCTACACCAGCAACAAATCAACGTGCAAAGAGTGCTGTAAGAAGGCCAGCAGGGAGGCTGACCAATTTGCTAAAGACTCTTCAGAAAAAGGTGTAATACGTGTGTTGTACAAGACTCAAAAGTGCAACAGCAAGCAAAGAGGTCACCCTCCTCCGACTTACACCAAAAAAGAGTTTAAAGAGTGGCTATACCTAAACGGTTACAAAGAGTTGTATGACCAATGGGTAGCCAGCGGATACGACAAAAGGAAAAAGCCTTCTTGTGACAGGATAGACGATTTCAAAGGATACTCTTTTGATAATATCCGTTTAACGACTTGGGGAGAAAATAAGGACAAGCAGACAGAGGATATTCTGTTACATAGAAGCACCAGCGGTAGACGGTGCAAAAATGTAAGGAGGTTGGACATGAATGGCAACGTTCTTAAAGAATGGGTATCCCACAACTCTTGCAGCAGAGAAACCGGAATATATGTTGGTTACTACATTCATGAAAAAATTCCAGCTCCAGATGGATACTTCTATGAATACTTCTAACATCTAGTTAACATAGCCCTGCCCGAAAGGGTGGGGCATTTTTGTATAAGGAGATCTGAAAAATGACATTAGAAGATATCATTGTTAAACCTGAGAACTATGACCAATACAACCTGTCAACTCAATCTGTAGACCTCGGATGCGCCACAGTCAGTGCATGGCTGGTTAACGGAAAAGAGCTTGACGAGTGCCTGGAAGCACACATGTCGGTGAATAAATTTCTTGATGAAAATACCCACTGGCTAGAGGGTGCAGGTGTGTACGCTTCATGGTTGGAGAGTATGGGATTCGACTACCAATCTGAAGAGGGGTGGTGGAGCTATTTAGCTATCTGCCCAGAGACGCTGCAATGCTTCATGAAGTATTCTGAAGATTTGAAGTATCGCGCTGTGGTTGACGGGGCTATCGCTCGTTATAGCCGTAAACCTTTTTCCCACGACATTAAAACTGTGGAAGAATTTATTGAAGTTTTCTGTTGACACAGGTTGAAAGGTGTGTCATTATAGCTTCATAAAACGGGAGGACGTGATGAACGAAGAAAACTGGGATGTATAACTAACAGGAGGCCACTGCCCATGATTTATCGAATCCGTGTAAGAGAAGATGCACCAGGCTGTTACTTTGACTGGCGTGGGTGGTGGTTTCTCCACCCGATGGATGGACTCACAGACAGGATGCTAGATGCAGCCCTTTTCACAGATACCGATATCGAGTATAATCTCTACATTAAGGACGGTATCGATAACGGTTTGTTTGAAGCAATTCCTGTGTAAGGGGGCTGATATGAGCACTTCCACCGACAAAGAACTGATTAAAGAGCTCAAAGAGCGTATAGACAGCCAGAACATTCGAGACGATATTGAGCGCCGTGCTTATGAAATTGCTCTGGCATCGCTGGAAGCGGAGCCTGTAGCATCGTGCATTGTTGAAGATGGGGAAATGTGTATTGATGGATTCGGTGAGTATGTAGGTCACCCATTGTCTGATGGAAGCTACGACCTTTATACCGCCCCGCCAGCGCTAGTAGTACCTGATAAGTTGCCGCGTGAATACATAAGAGGTTGGCCTCTTGCCTATAGTGACTATGCTGAAGGGTGGAACGATTGTCGCGAAGCCATGCTTTATGGGAAAGGGGAGTGATAATTATGTTCTATGATCTTCCTGTGGCACCACCTGTTGAACCTGGAGAACCACGATGATTTATGAAATGCCGAAACTGATTCGTGACGATGAACAGAACGCCCACACCTTTATCCTGGGTAACCGTATGGACATCATTTGCCACAAAGATTTTTGGACAGAAGGAGGTTACTTCATCGAGTATTTTGGAAAGCTGGAGAATGGCCTGCTGATCCAGTTCTACACTGATGCGGAAAATAACATCCGGTGGGAGTTCGAGACTGACGATATCTACAAGCTTTTCACCTTCCTTGGCATTAAGGTTAAAGCCAAATTTGAAGAAGGTGAGTGCGACGATTGTGGATTCTACGAGGTAACAGATTTCTACCTTCCGAGCGGTAAAAATCTTTACTACGAAAGCCACTTCGGCAACACCAGCATGCCACAAGGTTGGGAGGAGTTCCTGGAAATTGCAGAAGAGGAATTGGCGCTATGATTGTAGATACTGTAGAGGGAGATTTGATCTCCCTTTTCAAGAAAGGTGCAGGCCACATGATCCACGGTTGCAACTGCTTCCACACAATGGGTGCAGGCATAGCGAAAGATATTGTCCGTGAGTTCCCTCAAGCATTGGAAGCTGACAAAGAGACTGCCTATGGTCACTTGGATAAGTTAGGAACGTTCTCTTATTGGGAATATTTTGCAAAGAATAGGGTTGTATACGGGATCAATATGTATACCCAGTTCTATCCAGGTCCTAATGCAGAATACTTCTCAATCATGAAGGGTTTTGAGCAAGTGAATGAGGTATTCAAAGGGTCAAGCGTACCATTCTACATTCCTAAGATCGGATGTGGTATTGGTGGTCTGAAGTGGGAACATGTAGAGGATGTCATTAATCTTGCCACCATGGACATTGATGTGATCGTGGTAGAGTACAAAAAGTGTTGACAACCATCTTCTGAGGTGATATAGTTTCCACAACGACTAAGAGAGGAGACCACTATGGAGACTAAAATCTTAATTCTCACTGTAATAGATACAACCGAAGGTGTTGTGTTCGAATCTGCAGGAGGGTATTTCTACCTTCCTTATGGAGAAAGAACAGCTGAGCCGGACAAAGATTCAATCCTCAAAGTGTTTCCGTGCGCCTGGTGGCTGGAGATTTTAGTATGAAGACCTGTATGTGTGTATCCACGCAATCGGATAAGTGGGAACTGTTTGAAGAATATCCTGTAATAGATGAGCCTAACGAATATACCATTCTTGTTCAACTTCCGGACGGAGACACATGGTGGCTACACAAGAGTGATGAATATCCAGGATATCACTTTGCAAGGACGTCCACAGGAAAGCTGGTATTTGTTCTGGTAGAGGATTGAGGAGACCTTATGAGAAACAAGAAAGATCTTTACTCTGGTGAGTGGGTCAATGACCAACAGGTTGGAGAGGTAACCTGCTTCCGGTGCTTTACCAAATACAATATTAAAACCGCACCGAAAAGTGTTCCAAAGACTGACGGATATTACATAAAAGAACCTCATTGCCCTAAGTGCAAGTGCCGATTATACTGGAGCAATCTATAAAAGGTTGACATCTGAAAGAGGTTGTGTATAATACTAGCATAAACTAACAGGCAAAGAGGGTACCATATTATGGTGATTTTTAATCGAGACGGTATCATAGTCAGGCAGCACCAATTCCTTGAATACTACCAGGTTGAACAATGGTGTTACGGAGATTGCAGCCACTCCTATGGGCAAAGTTGGGGATACCGAACAGTTTTTGAATCAACAGACATCGACAAAGTAAAACAGAAAGTTTTAGAACTTCTTGACAACAAGTGAGTATCAGGCTATGGTAACATTAGAAAGACGTAAAGCTAACGCCGCTACACTGGCAGACATCTTCTGGGATTGCAATTTAAAAGATACCCGAAATTGTGGCGCATCTGTAGATGTATTATTCCCACGGCCCACTATTGTTGCAATGGGCAACCTATGGAACGTGGTGTACGGCGCATGGGACAAAGAGGGTGGATTTTATATCTGGCAGCCAGACTATAACTGCTGGAAAGAAGTTAGAGGCTCTGAAGATTTTACTCCTACAACGGCTAAGATGGATGGCTGGCAAATTTATGTTGGAAACGACATGAAGCTGAAAGGCGATATTGTTTACTGGCTACCTTAAAAGAGTGTAGGAGAGAGATAATGAATAAAGAGTGGACATTCGTGGATGGCGTTAAAAACATGCCCCTTGGAAAGTATATCGTAGCCATGGCTGATAAGGATGGCGATGTTACTTTTGGGGTGTGCGAGGTTGTTCTTGCAGGGTCTGGTGAACATGTGCACAAGACTGGAATAATTAACGGTCAGTTCTACTTTGACCACCACCCTGTTGTAGCGTATATGGCTATGCCGGAGTTCAAGCTACCAAAGGGAGATGCTAATGTTTAAGCTTAAATCTGCATGGAACATTGCTGTTGGTGATGAGATCCGCATCCCAGGTGGCAAGACTGTTATGAAGATATCTCGTATAGAGTATGCGGGTGATCGTGTATTCCACATCTACACGGAAGACGGTCGAGAAATTTATATCAAGTCCGGATCACATATCTATATCCGTAAGAAGGGGGAGGACGAATGACAGAGATCATCATTTCAACTGCAGGGTATGTATTCCTGACAATCATTGCGTTGACCATTCTGGTGGCTGTGTATGGATTTGTTATCCTGCCTATTCTTGAGACATTTAGTTTGTGTCGGTGTTGGAGAAAAGCTTACGGACCACAACCGTGGAAAGACTGGTTCCATTTGGTGCGTATAGCGTTCTCTTATGCCTATGACCACTCTAGCAGTGCATGCATAACTGGGTACCATACCTACAACTGGAACTGGGAAGGTGTGGGGAGATGGACTGTTACAAAAACTATACCCTTACGGTTGTACAAAGGAAAGAACACACTGGGAACCTGATATTTTTAAGTTAGTAGGTTGCCAGAGACCGGGAGGATTTCTAAAATGGATTTCCTCCTTTTGATATTTTACCTGCCCAGATATTTCAAGATTCTTAGAAAATCAGAAAATGGATCGAAAACTAAAATGGATTTTTCCCACACAAGAGGTACACGCCTACCTAATCCTCCACTCGTTAGCACTGTTCCTTTAAATCATCTTCTTGCACCTATCGTACATATACCCTCCTCCACCTGTGCTTATCTGGCTTAACCTTGCACCTTTACCACAACAAGCTTACTGCCATCGACAAGTTTCGGCACAGCTTCCCCGGTACTCGATCTGTTTTTCGTTCTGGCTATCCGATTTTGTAGAAATCTGTCTCGATAAATTTTCAGTACTCGATCTGTTTTTCGTTTTCTGAATCGGATTTTCTGGAAATTGGTCTGGCGATCGATCTGAAATTTTTGGGAACGAAATCGATTTTTCGTTTTCGGAAATAGATTTTCAAAATTTCTATATGGAAATATTTTATGGAGTATTATTTTATGTAGAATTGTCACGGTAGGTAATTAGCATGCTAATTAAATTTAGTAAATGCGAGGAGTTCTCATTTAGAATTTTGAATGATAATCATTCTCGTTTGCTAAATAACGGGCAGGCCCGGTGTTTGTCTCCCGGCCCCTGTTGCCCCGGCTTGTTATTATAGTATCACGCAGGACAAAGAAAGCAAGGATTTTTCGCATAAATTTTTAGACGATAATGATAACCGTTCTCATTTTATATAGCGCCCATCCCCGGTGGTTGTCTCCCCCGTCACCGGTGCCTGCCGTCCTTTCGATGAGTGCATTATGCCACCTGGCGGGGCCGCTGTCAACACTTTTTCAAAAAATTTTCTAACCAGGTGCGCCAACCGCTGCAGCCTGGCGGGGCCAGCCTGGTATGTCCGACCGGACCAGGGAGGAAAGTTATAAAATGGTTGCGCCAGGCCCTGGGGAGTAGTATAAAAGAATCAGGAAGAAGAGATACCCAACAAGGGGAGGAAAATAAAATGAAAGGTAAAGATAAAAAAGATATCGTAGTGAACAGTAAAGATATCGATGCAAGACGTGAGAAAGCGGCGCGTGATGCCCTGGTCAACTGGTTGGACTATGAAAAAATGATGGTTGAGGCTGCAGGTGCTGCCGCTGGTGAATTCTACCCTAAAAATAATTTGAAATAGTTATTGACAACCTGGTTAATCCTGGTATTCTTTCCCTACAAGGTGAACAACGCCGCACTAACTAGCAAAGAGGAAAACATTATGAACGTATACGGAATCAAAGCACGTCGCAACGCTCGCCAGGTGGTCACCGATCAAATGGTTTGCCAGGTAGACGTAACCATCAACAACGGGCAAGGCCTTTATAAATTTCGTCGCGGTCATAGCTATACCCTGCAACAGCTTAATCGTTGCGCCCTGACAAAAGGTCAGATCAATCACTGGTTTAATAAAAAATAAGTATTGACATACTCCCCGACACAAAATATACTGAAATCACAAAAGACACTAAGAGGATAAAATCATGAAAACCACAACCTTTAATTTTGACAATGCCGACTTCTCTTTTTCTGATGTCAAGAACTGCCGCCGTGATCGTGGATTTTACAAGGCTTATAATCTGGTTGGCCTGGACGATGATAATAATTTACACGAAGTAGCCGAGATCCGGTATTATGCCGCCTCTAGCGGTAACACTCATTATTGCGTCTTTTGGATGCACGACAGCAAGAACAATAAGTACGGTTATACTGGCGGCAAGGCCAGCGGACACGGTTATGATAAGGCCAACGCAGCACTTGAAAGCGCATTAAATGCTATGGGGATCACTGCCAACGGCTGGATCTATGAGGAAGAATTTTTGTCAGCACTTGCTGCCCACCTGGGGTATAAAAAGCACATTGTGACATGCGCCCACGAATAAAAAATAGTTTGACACGCCGCAAAATTTAAGTAGACTAGATATCAAAGGCGGGAAACATTCCCGCCAACACAACTAGGAGAAAACACTATGAACAAAAATATCCGTCGCATCATGAATGAGCTGGCAAACGATGAAAAAATTATTGACATGCATTTAGTCAATATTTGCCGCCGTATCGTAACCTATAACAACCGCGCCGCAAAAGCGCGTGAGATGAACGCAAAAGGCACCTTGAAGCCCTTTCAAGTGGTGGTGAAAGCTATTGCAAGCCTGGCGCAAGACCATAAACACGGAAGTAACAATATTGATCCGGCATACGTTATGAAACGGATACGTACTTGCAAGAACAAGGAGCAAGTATATAATATTATAGATTGGTTGGACTCCATGGGCGACGTGGTGTATAATAGATTCTCCGCAGCTATTGAGATCCAGCTTGACAGACTGGACGGGAAAGTGTTGAAAAATTACTGAGTTTATTTTTAGATGGCCTTGATAACCAGGGCCATCAAATAAAATAAATTAGATATAGAGAATACTACAAAAAGGGGAGTATATAAGATGAGTAAACATAGTTATACAAAAATAACTGTAATTGCTTGCATTGTTAGTTATATCCTGGCGGGAATGTTGATGAGTAGTGCTAACAGTTTTGCAAAATTTTTCTTAAACTTTTAATTGACAAGCTAACTTAAATCAGTATACTTAAACACGTAAACGGGAGTACATCCCAGAGCACATAAAAGGAGAAAACATTATGAATACCACGATCACTATGACTGACGCAGAAAAAGCTATGCAGATCGCTGCTCTGAAAAAACAGATCGCAGAACTTGAAGACAAGATCGATAATTTCGAGATCGACGAGGACAAATACGACGAAAAATATGATGAATGGTTGGATGAGATCCACGGTGAAATTATGATCGGCTGTATCTCTTTCTCTCCGTCACGTATCCTTAGTGAGTTAGATCCTATCGCTTACCGTTGCGGATTTAGCGATTATATTGATAGCTTGGATATTGAAGACGATGAAGACTATCAAGAATTGCAGGCAGAGCTTGAAGAAGTGAAAGAAGAGCTTACAGAGCTGGAAGAAAACGAGTAAGCTTATTTTTAGATGGCCTTGACACCAGGGCCATCAATAAAGTAAACTAAAAAACTGTTAACACTTACAAAGGAGTTAAAATCATGGCAGCATTAATCACCAAACACTATGCACCGACCAACACCAAAAGCGCCCGCATCATGGTAAAAGGGTTCGGACGTAAAAAGGTTTATACCTGGGATTATGCCTTGGATATGGAAGACAACTACACCGCAGCTATGGATGATTTTATTAATGAGCTGAATAAACAAATCTTAACCAATTACAAAGTTACCGATATTGCTTATGTTGGTGAAGGTGGGATCTGTTTTGTGGGGATTGTGAAATAAATTGTTTTTTCGGTGGTCCTGGTAACAGGGCCATCTATAAAGATAATTTATTAACACAATGAAAGGAGAAAGAACTATGATTAGTGGGGCAAGTTTTATCATCGGAGCTATTGCAACAGCATTAATTGTAAATAAGATCCAATCTAAAAACGAAAAAGAAAATAATACTATTGCAGAATATCCATTTTGGGTATTCAACGATAACGAAGATTATATTATCAAATATAAGAATAAGGAGGGCGACCAGGTAACACCGCGACCGATCCCCGCTTACAAAATGCAAGAAACACTATATCGCCTAGAGGCCGGAGGCGCAAAGATCGTAGACTTTTGGGGATATGATTGCAAGGATCAGGAGGTCATAAAACGTCGTATCCGGGCGATTCAGGCAAATATTGAAATTAGCAAAGGGGGAATTTATGAAAATTAATTTCGAAAAAATTGTAAAGCGTTCCCATGATTCCGAAGAGTTGCCGGAACGCCGCCAGCGTAACAACAAGCTAAACAAACCAAAAAGATTTGGCAAGCTATGGCGCAACCATTACGACCGTAAGTTACCTGGTTTGCTTCTTGAACGTGAACGCCAGGCAGAAAGATACCGACACAAAGAAGAATAACAACCATAGCCCCGCACAATGGCGGGGCTTTTTATTTCTATCCTCAAATAGCGCCCCCGGTTGGCCCTACAACAGCCATAAACGCCCCCACCTATGCAATCACCTTCCTTAACCTGAAAACATCGTCTAGGGCCGTTTTATGGCGTTAAAAATATCATTGACAAGGATAACACTTTATAGCATGATGCATTTAAAGAAAGGGAAAGGTGCAGGAGACAAAAAACATGGTCTATTGCGATTTTTCTAACTACAAGGCACAATGCAAATACAAAGCAGGCCATTACTATGACCTGGACGAAATACAGGCCAATAATGACTGGTACATCGACGAGGAAGATGATCATCTGGTTATATGTAACCAGATGGTTGATCCTGTATGCTTTGTGGATGTAGGGATTATTATAGCCAGGTTCGAGATCATGACATTGGAAGCGTAAATAAAATGCTAACCGAGCTGATTAAAAATCCACTAATAATGTGCGGCCTATGTTTTGTTATAGGTTGTTTGCTTGCAGGCTTTATCATTAGCAATTCCAAATAAGGGGAAACATTATGGAAAATAAAATGTTTTACGTAACAGAAAAAGGCGTTAATATTGCATGGTATGATAATCTCAACGCCGCTCAGGATCAAGCCTGGTACATGGTCCTAGAGCTAGGAAAGAAAAAGATTGAGATCATTGATGAAAATGAAGCAGTTTATTTTGACAGTGATTTAATTTAAGGCTTGACATCTGGAATAGCCAGGGTATACTAACCGCATCTAAACGAGAGAAGGAGTAAACACCATGCGTAAATTAAAAAATTTTGATAAAGTTGATGTAGTCCTGAATAATTTTTACTACTGCAACAATAAAGCGGTTTGGTGGCGTGATAGTTCCACCGATAAAGTTAAGGCGCGCTTTCTTCAAGGCTACTGCCAGGGCCGCCCGGTGATTAAAATCCTGGGGCAATTGGTAGCGTTCAAAAATTGCCGCCGTGTTGACAATGTTGAAGAGATCTTGAACTTTTTACGCCACAATAATTTAAAAAATAGTGTTGACAAGTAAGATTAAACAAGTATACTTAACCACATAGGTGGGAACAATTCCCGCCACCACTTAAAAGAAAACAGGAGAAAATATCATGACTACCGTTAACATTACTGCAGGTTACAATTTATCTTTCGACGTGCTGACCGACGAACAAAAAGAAAAAGCCGTTGAAATGGTCCGCGAAAGGGAAGAAAATAGCGGTGATAACTTTTTCGCAGAAAGTGTAATTGAATACTATAAAGAATATGTTTTTCCAGAGTATGGCCTTGAAGATACTGAAGTACATTGGTCCGGCTTTTGGTGTCAGGGCGACGGTGCATCAATTAGCGCTGAAAATGTAGATCTGGAAAAATTCCTGCGTAAAGTCAAGGCGCTGACTAAGTTCCGCTCAATCCGTCACTTGTTCGGAACAATGCATGATGGCGAGCTATCAGCCAGTGTTGAACGTGACGCATACAGCCGCTATAGTCACGAAAATACTATCAACGGGTATATTGATGCTACCTGGCTGGATCTGACCGCCAAACAAGAAGACAAAGTGGAAGAGCTGGAAGAGTTGATCACCGAGACGGTGCGGGAGCTATCTTGCAAGGTTTACGCAAGCCTTGAAGAGGCATATCTTGAACAGTTCACGGCAGAGAACTTGATCGGCCTCATCCAGGCCAACGACTGGCGGTTTGATGTCGATGAATCTGGCGAGATGAGTTTTTCATAAGTAAAGTGTTGCAATAATCTAAAAACGTGCTATATTAAAACTCAAGGGGGCAAGACGTTTGCCCCCACACAAAACGAAGAGGATAACATTATGAAAAACACCGCGAAAGCTATTGACACTGTTATGTTTAACCTGGTTACCTTCCGTGAAGATATGAAAGATCTTCCACGTGAAACAGTGTGCGACCATATCGAAAACTATCGCAAACTGATTAAAGCGTTACCTTTAAAACGTGACCAGCATGCGGCTACCGCTATGCTTAACGCCATGATCAAAAAGATGATCCAGTGTGATTTAACTCTGGCTTATGATTATGCAGGCGGTCGTTTTGCAGTATACAATCAACCCGTGCCAGGTATGAGCACCACCGAAGAATTGCACTCCCTCAATCTAAAACAAGATGTATGGGATAATATGCCGCGTGTTGTGGTATGGGTAGAAAGCGGTAAAATTTACGGCGATAACTTTTAACCAGGCAACAGGCGGCATATTTGCCGCCTTATTGTTAAGTAGAAATGTAAGAGAGGTACATAGAATGGAATTTATTATTTTAGCTGTATTAGTTGCCTTGTTTAACGCCTGGATCGCTGGCAAGATAGGCAGGTCAGCTTTCTTATGGTTTGTTATATCTATTTTCCTGGGAGTGGTTGCAACTATTATACTGGTCATCCTTGCAATTGTTGACAATGGCAATAATAGAAAGGGTAAAGTATTTTCAGACTTGTATGACGCACAAACTTTTGTTAATGCCTATTATAGCGATCTTCCAGTCTCCTTGCGCTGCAGCCTGGCACAACAAGTTTTTGATGAGGCTAAAACCAGAGATCAGGCCCATGAAATATGTTTAACTGAAGCGGATCGCTTATTTGAGAGAAATAGAAAATATGTGGGCTAACCGTCTCAACAATGCCGCGCTAATTAATCCCTTTAGTAAAGATCTGAAGCCAGCCGCCTGGCGTGATGGATTCGACACCGAAGAGTTTATTTTCAAACCTGACCTTGAGGAATTTTATAACAATGGATCGAACAACGGTAGAAATAATTTTTCTCGCAATGTGCGTAGTGATAGGCCTCCTGGGGGCCATTGCAAATCACGTCATCACCAACAAAATGAAAGGGGGAGACGATGACAACCAAGGATAAGCCTAAGCCTGGCGGCAAGGTGCAACATGTTATAGTATGGCTGGAGATCATCGCCCTTGAAATATTGCTAGGCGTGGGAATGTACTTTATAGCTGTAAGTAACTGATAACGGCCCCCGATCATGGGGGCTTAACTTTTTCAAAAATTTTTCTTCCAGAATGTTGCAATCCGGTCCGCAATGTGGATAATAACAATCAACGGGGAGACATCCCCACTACACAAACAAAGACCTGGAAAGGAGAAAGAAAAATGAGCAAGAATATCCGCGTTATCAACTTCAAAAAAGATGAAAAACTGGCTGTTCTGGTTGATGGTCAAGAAATCTTCAAAGGCGATTATGAAGATCATCAAGCGGCTATTAGTATCACTCGCGTGATTGGTTACCATAATTTCTATCCTCAAGGCGCTGAGGCAGCAGTTAGACGAATCAAAGAGATTGTAGGCTTATAAATTTATTTTTAGATGGCCTTGACACCAGGGCCATCAATAAAGTAAATTTAAACCCTGTTAAATAATCAGTACCGAAAGGAGCAATGATTATGTTTATACCTGCCAATAATCTTTATTTCTTTGATGGTCAGATCGTAGACGGCGTGGAAGTGGAGATCACTGGATGTCAAGGCGGTCAAGTGATGGTCTTCCGCAATAGCGCTTTTAACGAGCAATTCATCACAATGACCATGGAAGTTAAAAAGCTGGACGATAAGAAAACATTGATTGACTACTCTGTCAAAGATCATCCAGACTACCACATGATTTATGGTGATTTGTGTATTGTTGACCGTGACAAGGTGAACGGCATTGTTATAGCTATTGTGAACGATGTTTTCTCAAACTAATTTCAGCAGGTGATTTTATGAAAGTTAAACTATATTACCTTAATGAGCTTAACCCCCTTGCCAAGGTCCGCGCCCTGGCTAATGCCCTGATTTGTGAAAAATCTGTATACAGTTCCGAACTTAACGCCATGCGTGAACGTCTTAAAGGTGGTTACTTTGACATCCATACTGCGATCAACGGCCTGAATATGGAGTTTATCCGCTTACGTAACAGCCGCCGGAATCTGGCAAGAATGGAACAAGATCCGGCCCACCTTCGTAAACTGGTTATTGAAAATCATCTGATGTTCAATGCTGATGGAGATTATTACCATTTTCACCGTAAACGCTGGTACCGTGGCGGCAATACAGGCAAGAATGCAAAATAAGGCCCCTGGCAGGGCCTACAGCAACATAATCACCTATTGGCTATGCGATTGCATAGCCTTTATTATTTTGGCGTTACAACAGCCTCCAGGGCGCTTAAAAATTTTTTAAATAATTGCTTGCATCAAGCCTGACAATGTGGATAATAGGAGTTGTCAGGAGGTGATGCCTCCAATCAATCATTAACCTGAACAGGAGTTAAAACCATGGCTATTGTTACCGCTGGCGATGTAGTAAAAATGGAAGCAAAATATTTAAAAGCGGGTATGCATATCATCCGCAATGATCTTGAACTGGTGCTTACAATGGTTGACTACAACCCAGGGCAGGACTATCCAAGCGTAGATTATTTTTTCGAGTATGTTGATGACGAATTGAAAGAAGAGGAAGCTTATCGGGGTGAGTTCTGCAACTTCTTTTGCCCTGATGAGGTTGTAAAAGTTATTTATCAACCTGGCGTACCTTTCCCGCTGCACGCTATCAATAAATAAGCCTGGAGGGGCCGATAAGGCCCCTAACCTGAGATTATGAAAATAAAAAGAGGTAAATTATCATGATGGAACAAATTAAACGCGCTGAGGCTATTAATGGCAATGTGATCTATTTTGTGAGCAATAACGAAAAAGGCGTACCATATGCGGCGGTAATAGTACAGCCTGACGGTGATTATTGGTTTACTGTATACGGATCTTATTCTTTCGGGCGTCCGGTGCATGATAGAATTTTGAAAGTAGCGAACCCTACCGGGAAAAATATCACAGCAGAAAAATTTTTTGAAAATAGTTGACATGACCATATAAAACTGTAATATATAAATCAAAGGGGGCAACAAGCCCCGCCAACCACAAAGAGGATAAAAATCATGGCTATTATTGCAAAGACTGAGATCGTAGGGTTAGATTCTATTCTCCTAGTATATGAGGAAGCTATAAAGATGTACGTGGTTTCCTATGGTGAATATATCCGTGAATATGAATCTATTGATCTGGCTTTTGAATGTTATATTCGCCAGGTAAATAAAGCATATGATGATTATCGTTAAAATAGTTTGACAACATTTTCAAATAGTGTAAGATGTATCACGTAGGGCGGCCTGGATTAGAGGATAATATAATGAAAACTTTCAACGCAACAGCCTCGACAATTGGTTATATTATTACAGTGCAAGCCGTGGATCTGGTAGCGGCAGCAAACAAGATTAAAAGAATGCTCCCGATAGGTAGTGAATTTTCCGTTTGGGAAGTAAAAAATAAATCTTAACGATAATTTGTTATCTGATAGAATGTATTTCGTAGGGCGGGGCAATAAGGCAACGCCCCCACATCGGAAAGGAAAAGATTATGAGTATTGCAACAGTATTAACCGCCGTTAAAACCGCTGAATCATCCGGCTTGCATGTTGAGATTATAGATCAACCAGGTGGCGATCTCCTTGTCCAGGTTTACCCGCCGAAAGTAGGGGATGATCATTATTGGTGCTATTCCGATACGTTCGAACAAGTAGACACGAAAGCGATCACGGCTTTTATTTTAAAAGTTATTGAAGAAAATAACTTTCATTATAACATCAATCAATAAACCATAAACGAAGTGGTAACGCCCCCGCAATAGAAAGAGGATAGACACCATGAAAAAGATGATTGCAATTATTGCCCTTTTAACTTCCACCTGTTCCATGGCAGCAAAAGAATTGCCGAAAGCTATAGACTTCGTCGATATCAAGGCTGTTAATAGCATAGGTGTAAATTATAAGATGTGCCTGGCTGTTATCCATCACGCAAACGGTGAAACAGAGTATCAAGGATATGAAGGCCCACGGTGCGGCGAAATAGTCCGCGACCTTCAAGAAGATCCAGATCTTAAAGTCATCCCCATGACTGTAAATAGTAAAACCTATGTAAGCCGCTAGATATGATGAAAAATACAGTTATTGCAATAGCGATCCTGGCGGCCCTGGCAATGCTGCCCATCATGGTGAAACATGTTTTAATCAGTATTGTTCTGGCTGTTAGCGATCTGGTGTCCTATATTAACTCATTGTTTTAGGTGCGATAATGACCACTGATGAAGCTGTAAAAGTGTTGGCAGTATTGAGATATCATAATCAGACAAAAGTTATAAACGATCCTGATTATGTTGACTCAAAGCGCGAAGACGAGACATTGACCGCAATATGTATTGTGCAAGAATTGATTAAGCGCATGACAGAGAAAAACAGACCGGACTATATAGGCGAAAAAATATAGTCCTTATAAACTATAAAACAGGGCTTGCAATGGTCCTGTTTTTTGTTATACTTGTTTTACGGCAGGCACCTGGCGACAGGGGGAGACAACCACCGGGCCTGCCTGCCATATAAAAACCATAAAAACCGTTGACACCTGCCAGGAGGTAGGGTAACATTTGTTTTGAAGGGGCAAAGGTGCCCACACAACAACCAGGAGAGAGGAAAATATTATGGCAAGCTGGATTAATCAAGAAGTTGAATCACGTTTTAACGCTATTTGGGATCTCATCGAAAAAGAGGACGGAACATCAAGCCCATACCTTAACAATCTGGAATTCCATTTTGTGGAAGCGATGAACGCAGAACATGATCACAAAGGTGGTGCGGATGAGTTCGCTAAAGGTTATGGCTTCAACAATGCCAACGAAATGATCGAGGCGGTTGTACTCCAGGCCGAGGAAGATTATCAATTAAAAACCCTTGAATTCTGCCGCCGTAAGTAATAAGATAATGACACGGGCCGAAAGGCCCACTAATCAAGACCACAAAAGAGGAAAACATCATGAAACGTATCGACCAACTTAAATTAGTTCAATACATGGCCTACCGTATCCTTGAAGTACAGAAAGGTAGCAAAAAAGAAGTTTGTGAGAAAGCATATAAAATCTTTACTCGCAAAAAGGACGATTGGATGTTACGCCAGACCAAAAAAGCTGACATCTTAGGCTACCTGGAAGAAGAGATCCGCCTTGCAGAACAAGAAGAGATCCGCCGCAGTGAGGCCGAGTATCAGGCATCTTGGGAAAACTGGATGAATAACAAATAACAGGCGATACAACCAGGGGCTACGGCCCCTATTGCCCACACAAAAATTATGCTATCCCTTGTTGACAGGGATCGGCAGTTTTGCTATATTCTTTTTGAAGGGAAGTTGTAAGAAAATTAACTAAGAGGTAAACACCATGAACATTAAATCTAACAATCCTGCATACAGCTTTGATAACGCTTTTTGCCACGGCCCCGCCGCAAAAGGTTTTGAAATTGATGGCAAACTGGTTATTGTAAATGTTGACGGGGAAGAGGTTGCAGTATATCCGGTGGCAGACGTTAAAAGCCGTTTACAATGCCGCATGGATGTTACCGCATATCAGCTTGATCCGGTCCGCATAGTTGCCCTGGTCCTGGAAGAAGAAATTAAAGCAATGCAACATAGCAACAAGTTTATTGGTGACGCTCAGGATAACATGGTGGTTAGCCGCCACAAAGTTAATGAAGCGCTGAAAGAGTTCGGCTTCAAAGACCTGATGATCAAACGTGATGAAAAATTCCGTTACCGTAACGACCTGGCAAATCGAATCTATGAAATCTATGAAGCATTATAATCTCTTAACTTAAACTATCAAGGGGCTTAAAGGCCCCTTTCTTTTTGTCTATCCTTCCACTACCACAAACGGCCCCACCTGGCAAGTGGAATAATCGACAAGCCAGCAATTACCCCCACTGTACAAATATGCATAGAAAATAACTATTGCATAATCTTTCATTGTGTGGTAGCAAGGCCATTTTTACCCGTTTTTCCTCTCAAAATTGCACGTAATGCCGCTATTGCACAAATTTTAACCTGATGCACATCTTCAGTATCTTGTCAACAACTAAAAACCCTTATAAGTCATACACTTACACCACTGCAAAAGCGTGCTCTACGTGAAAAATCGGGTATAACTATAGCCGCAGAATCTCAGAATTCACGTAGCGTCACCATTCTATAGCATGCTAAGTATTTATTCCAACCGTAGAATAACGGAATAGTCAATACCTGCATAAAATAATTATTCGTGCAAACTGCATAACATAAATCAGCTCAGGTGTCAACATTTTTCGTAAACAGTCTGTAATTGTCACGGTAAGTTATCATAAGCAGAGAAATCTTTAGTCGTCTAATGTTTACTGTACATTACTATACTAACTGGAATCATTAGATGACTAAGAGAAAGATAAGAAATAATTAACAATGCAATTGTTTTATCAGTAACAATAAGGCAACTATGCAAACGAATGGCATGGCGCGACGGAGTCGCGACATAATATAAAAGCAGTAACCATCACCCCCGTGATAGTTTGTCTGCAATCTATTAATCAGATCTATAGTTGCCTTATAATCAATCAATCATGACATGACAAGCAAGGCAACTATAGATCTGCTAATAGTTGCCCTGCTTTTATATTATGTCATCATAGCCAGTGAAAGACTATTAACTTGCTAATCTTTATCATGCAAACGAATGGCATGGCTTATCATTTTTGAGTAAACAATCTATGCGTGAACAGTTGGCTATGTAAACTATTAGACATGCAGTCTATTAAGCATGTAAACCATTAAGCATGTAAACAGTAAGAGCGTGAATAGTAAGCGAGTGAATATTACTAGCGTGGATAATGACAGCGTAAACAGTCAGGCATGTCAATTATGTTCAGTGTCACCATTATGTCACTATTGTGTCTAAAGTGTCAGACAAGTTTTCCTCCTCTTTGTCAAGTGCTGCATGAAAAATTTACAAACTGGTATGGTAGCATTTTTGCGGCCCTGTTTACATTCAGTAATGTATGTATAATCCTTGTTGTGTGGGCGTTTAGACGTCTAGACGGTTGGAAGTCCACAGGTCAATATCTAATCTATCGGCTGCTAACTATATCCCACACAAATAGTAAGAAATATGATTGTTATATGCGTAAACTGTAACTCATGTTATCAATCCCTGTATGGATCGCCAGTGGTGCGCATAATGGGTATTATGTTAAATGCCGTGTAATGAGAACTATTATCACAATGAGAGTAATTATCAGGTGCACCCACACAATGATCCTGCAAAAGCCATGCCACTATGTGAACGGTCAGAGCTATCAATCGCGTAAACAGCCTCGATATTTGAGAATCATTATAAGAATGAGAAGTATTCCCATTTCGTCCGCCTGGCAGCACTCCAGTCGCTACAGGCTCCTGACAGGGAAGCACTCCTGTAGGTCAGGTCAAAATCGTGGCAGAACGGACCCCTTCAGATATTTCTGGCTGACTCTTCAGGTCTGTGTGGGAAAAGCCAACCCCTCCGGCGGGGCAGGGGGTCTGCATGGCAGATTTCACCCCCGGTGAAACTCTTATAGGGCAAGAGGGGATGTGTCAGAAAAATTGCGGGTCAATAAAAAATTACGTGGTGTATGAAGCGCTCTTCAGGTAAGGCATGTATTATGGGATGAAACCCTCTTCAGGTGATGATATTTGTGGATGTGATATTTGCAGGAAAGCCAGATGTGACGGGACTCCCGGCGGGGCAGGGGTGGTACAGACAGGGAAAATATGAAGGATGTGGTTGGGTAAATTGATCAGATAGGTAGAGTATGGAATATGTTACAAGTATGTTAAATATGGAGGGTGAATATCTGTGAGATTTTTGTGTAAAATCAAAGACTTAAGTGGTGTTGTGGTATTTTCTATAAATAATTCAAGTTTAATAGGTAATATTTGTCTCTATCCGCTTTGTGTGGTAAACAGATTCATATGATATTGGTTTACGAGTGTATACATAATATACAAATTAAAGATACAAGAAACCCCCCTCCCCCTTCGGCTACCATTCACCTTTTCCTCTGACTGGTACTTAAACACTTATTCAGACTCTTCAGGTTATCACCCATATATCATATGGCAGTGACTGGTGTCCTCCGGCCCCTCTTTCGTCACCCGTTCGCTTCGCCATGCTAATGCCATAGCCAAAGATTCGGTTGTTCACCCTGTTCACTCAGGTGTATCTCCATACCCCTTCAAACCGAAGAGAACAGAAAACCCGAATTACTCGGTAAAAGAAAAGAGAAGGCCTTCATTTTATCAGCAGGTGTGGGAAAATGTCAAGGCATGACTGCTCACTAAACAAGCAAACAGTCACGTGAGGAAGGTAAGTCATTCTGTTGGTGGGAAATTTAGTTCAGGAGCTAAACGCTTTCGGGGTCAATCCAGTCAACTTCACTGAAATCAATGTTTATAGTCTCTTCCCAACCATCAATCTCAGCATCAGAGTAGAGATCTTTAGGACTTATTCCCAGAGCCTCAGCCACAGCATTCATATTCAACACTTCTGGCAGATAGGATTCATCGAATTCAAGATAAATCAGGCCACGAGTGTTGTCAGCACCACCAAATATTTCTATCTTCATGCAATCTCCTTTAGAAATAAAAGTGTGAACAGGGTTTATACTCTCCAATACACTGGAATTTATATACGTTTGCCTCTTTCGCTGGCTATGCCAGGTGACTAGGTCACCCCTTCGGGCGGCTCTTCAGGCCATGCCTTAGCATGAGAAACTTGTGTGGGCTCGGTGCTTCATAGTCTGCCACCTCTAAACTCTTCGTGCTCAGGCATAATGGCAAACCAGATGTCTACAATATCTTCCCAAGTGAGGTCAGCCGCCTCCGGATCGCCCTGAGATTGCGGCACAGTGCCTTCAGAATTGGAGTTTTCCTCTTTCACCGGCTCTTTAGGTGTATATGTGTTGGTCATGTTTACCTCTATAAGGTGTAAAGTATCTCAGCAACTGCTGCTATAGCGACAATGATCATCAGAATTACGATTAAAACTTCAGATGATGTTTTCATGGTGCACACTCCTCTTTAAACTATGTGTGGATACTATCACGGGGGGAGGAATGTGTCAACAGGAACGCCGCGAGGGTTTGGTTAAAATCCGAGCGTATAGTAGTTTGGGTCAAAACGGGCGTGCGTTCTCGCTACGCTCGAAAAGAATGTTGTGTGGAGAAACTCTCTAAAACTCTCTGTAACGCAATCGACTACTCAGGATAGGTAATAGTAGCCTGATGACAAAAAAGGACGCCACAGAGCGTCACAGAAGCCTTAAAATTGATATTTAACTATACCCATCCAGGTTTATCCAGATTTGAGTAGCTAAAAGGTTCCAAAAGGTGCTCGTCAAAGCCTTTTAAGCTCTCCAGATCCTTTTCTTCATCCTGACACCACTTGTGCCTGCACTTGTTGTTATAGTGGATGGAATGCATAGCGTTTTTCAATCCAACAGGGACCAGTGATTCAGGGGCAGATACTCTGTCCGGATATGTCAGAACTATCTCAAACAGTGGGAATACATCAAAACTGAAGTCTATTTCTGCAGAGGTAGCTGGCAAATAGGAGTATTTAGCGGTTGTAGCCATAGTCACCTCACACAGGTTTGATAATATCCTCACCGAACAGCTCTTCATATTTCATCTTATCAGGATCCCACTCCTGAATAATTTCAAAGACAATGTCTAGGCCTGGAATAATTACTTCTCCGGTATCCAGTCGGGCAAGAACAAAACCTGAAGGTTGAATGGTTTCCCAGTTTCGACGGTTTGAGTAGAGAACTTCAAAGATATCTCCAACATTAATCTGCTGCTCAAGATGCACCAGACTCTCTTTCATGTAAACGCAGCGGATTTTTCGTGCAGGCCAGAGTCCACCCACATCGCGATCATTGAGCTCTTTCACTGTAACAGGTATTCTCATAACTGGTCCTTTTTGTAGATAGAAAAAGAGGGGCCGGAGCCCCTCTGTGACATTATTCTGCAGCTCGTTTGAACAGGATATCTGCTTCAGACATGTGTTCAACTTCTTCTTCCAGCTTAGCGCGACGTTTTTCAGCTTCGTAGCGAATATCGAATTCAGTAGCTACCAGAGATTTGATGAATTTAGGAGAATACAAGTGATCCTGTTTCTCAACAAGAATGATATCCTTGATAGCATCTTTCAGATCTTTAATCTGAAGCTGAAGTTCCACCAGCTCTTCGATGGTTTTACGGAGGCGATCACGTTCTGCAATGTCAGAAGGCAGGGAGGTGAACAGTTCAACTTTAGATTTAGCCATAGTAAGAGTCTCCTTATATTTTTAATTAACGTTCTACAAAAATGCCGTTCAGTTCAATAACCAGGAATTTCTGGTCTTCGCTATCGTCTCGTGCCAAAACCTCGCAGACATAGCGGTCATCACCATCATCGTCACAGTCAAACACAAGACTTAGGACTTTATCATGATAGATCTTAGCTACCATCGCCTCGTAGGTGTTTCCAATTGTAAATCCGAGATAATCTCCGATACATTTGACAACAACATGATCCCCAGCGTTTAATTCAATCTTTGTCATTATCGTGCCCCTTAGGTGAGAATACAGTATGCAAAATTTTAACCAAGGAAGTGAATACTGCTCCAAAACACACCGATAACGCTAAAACAGACAGAGCCATCGCCAAAGCTTCAGTAAAATCAGTCATTCATTCCCCCTTGTTGAAGTGCATAATACTACCTATCGTTTGTAGAGTCAAGAACTTTTTTAAATCTTTCAGGAATCTCTCCTGTTTTTATGTAGTTCATGACTTCCCAAGGTTCCCACTTAAACCTCTTGCAAAGCAGGGCTGCGGATATTGTTTCGTTGCGGAAAGAAAGAATGCTAATCTCCCACTCTGAAAACCCAAGTCTTCTAAGAACGGCTACAGAAACCCTGACAGCAACCCAGCTGAAAAAACACGCTACAAAGGCTACTGTTATGCCCCACATTAAGATATTCACAGGGCACCTCTCAGTGCCCAAAAACGCACAACAACACAGTGGATATGATGGTGATTACCAATGCTGCTGTTACAACTTTGGACATGTTCATCACAAATACTCCATAACCTCATATCCATCAGGACGGAAAACAAGCCATTCTACAGCGCCGTTAGGGCGATACGCCTTATATAGAACAACTTGATCCCTACACATGCACATAGCTACAAAGTTTTCGTCCACCCCAGCTTCCTGCATTGCTTCCTTCTCACCAGCGACAGCTTTGCTAACGGTTTCTTTAGTGGGAAGGTATGCAATCAGCTCATCACCATCGTTAATTCCGAAATGACTGAGTTCTCCGTTGGTGTCCTTAATCTTAATCTTTACCAAGCTGTTCATCAAGCACCCTCCAGATCCAAAGGTCCTAAAATTTCATATGCCAGGTTTGAAGTCACCAGAGGGTCTTCTTCATCTTTAGTGTTATACCACCCATGGATAACCAGAGCTCCATTGCGCTGCATGTCAAACTGGAACTGTTTTGCCATGTCCTCATCAATCTCTAGGATTTCCATGAGGTATTTAATATTTGGAAGATATGCAGTTGTTACAGTCCCTTCTGTCAGACCTTCAGGCCAACCCACATCCGGATGACAATCAGGAACCAGATTAGTAAGTTTGATGATGTAAGCTTTTTCTGCACGAGCTTTCAGTAACGGATCAATATTCATTATTCGTCCTCCTCTTGGGTGCCTGCTTCCAGTAGTAAATTAAGAACATCTTCAGCAGAAGGTTCGTAGAACTCTTGTCCTTCGTTGTCGATGATACGATAATCATCTCCACGGATAATCAGAGGATCGTTAGCAAAACCTTCCAGACCTTGAACAACGACAACACGATCGATTGCCATCATTGTCAGAACTTTATCTACATCGTCTGCTACCACACCATATTGCAGCAGGATGTCTTTGGTTGGTGGAATAGCATCCACTACCACACCGTTACCAAAATCTTCCGGAAGTTTAGCTAAGATATCTTCCGGGACCGCATTCATATCAAAACCTGTGATTTCTACTTTCATTTACAGTACCTCTTCGTCAACTATTTCATAAAAATTGCTCGGGATTGCGATGGCGTTCTCACCTTCGCCTAAGAACACTGTTCCATTAATGATCAACATTAGAAGAACGTCTGCGATGCCTTCCTCAGGGACGTTGCCAAAACCTTTAATCAGCTCGTAGGTCGGAAGATTCACCTCTAAGATGTCACCATCTTTAGAACGGAAATCAACACCATCTTGAATCTCTGCCGTTTCAAGGTTTTTCAGTTTAATTTTCATCAATCAGTCTCCTATCTTGTTAAGATGAAGGTATTATTGCACACAGGGTTGGTGTTGTCAACACCTATGTGCCGGAAAATTACTGAAACAGTGCAGATAAACTACCTTCTGGAGGGAACTTATCTGCCAAGAACGGTGTTAGCACAGTGGCCTTTTGAAGATCTGGAGTCCACTCGTTGTTCAAAACATCCCAGTAATATGCCATATTGTCGTGCGGGTGTCGCATCACAAACTGCTTCCCACCGTAGTCGTCTGAGACCTCTACAGAAGAAATAACAACAGAATCTTCAAGGGTTTCCTCATAGAAAGACCCGCCCTCAAATTTCCAACGAGATGCAAGGGCTCCTGCCTTGAACGCTGCAGATAACGGACTGTCGGCAAGAACATACATTTCTTGCACTCTATCGCTGCGGTCTTTGCTTCTTACATTGTATACAGTGTCTGAGCTATATTCCACCCGATACAGACTTACCATTACCGAACCTCCTCAATAATTTCCACGTCTGAGCCCACCACAAATGCAAAAGGGCAAGTTTCATGAAATATACCTGGATCGCCACCAAGCTTACTAACTATTTCACCACCTTTAATAAACACAAGCTCGCCAATATTCATCAGGTTACTGAAATAGTAGCCGTAGTGATTAAAGAATGCAGCAGGGTCAGGAAGACTGGTGGCCTCAAGCTCTACAGTGGTTGAATGAACCTTCTTGTCATAACCCCTAGCCTTTTGGGACGCAAGTTCTGCAGAGTCATCAGGAGACCGTAAGTGCACAGGGATTGTTTCACCAATAAAACGTACTTTCATATACTCACCCTACAATCATAGCTTCAAAAGGAGTCATAAATGAATAAACGGCAGTATCATCTGCGTCAGGAAATGCTCCCAAAGATTTAATATCCGAACCCTTAACAAACACAAGGTTTTGATCAAAAGCTTCTTGAGGGTCAATCCGATACATATCTCGCAAGATATCGCTTACTTCCTCATCAAGAGGTGAGTATGCTGTGCACGTTTTTCCAATTAAGTTTTGAGAATCCGGATAGCCGCCTGAAGTTTTAAAATAGATAATCATACAATCTCACCTCTGTTAAGAAGGGATTCCATTCCCCTACAAATTACAGGCCTTTCTTAACAAGAAAATCTTTTAATGTGTTGCGTTCCATAACCACCCATACACCGTAGGCAGCAACAAAGGGTGTACCTATAACGGTAAGGAAGTATGCCAAATCAAGCATGATTACTCCTCTACAATCTCATACACATCCGGAGTTACAATCAACTCTTCTCCGTTACCAGGTGCCACAAACACTGCCAAACCTTCCGGTGTGTGCTTTTTAGCCATCTCGATAATATCTTCTCGCAGAGCTGGTTCCATTAAGTCGAAACCATCACCTAATGCATCACGCACAAGCTTCATATAGTCAACAAGCTGAGCTTCCACGACCATACCTTCTACCAGGCCGCAAGCCTTATCTGCTTCTTCAGTTTTGAACAGTTTAATTTTCATATAGGAGTCTCCTCAATTAGTTGATGATATTAATAGCCGTAACCTAACACATTCACTACAACTGCGATTGCAAACATAATTTCAAAGCATGCAATCTCTACACTTGGAACTAATTTCTTAAGTAAGCTCATTATAGCACCTGTTTACTCAAAGTCAATCTTTCCTTTACCCTTTCCCTTCCCTTTCTTGCCACCGCATTTCGCCAGTTGGCGTGCTGCAACATCGATCATGCGATCAGTTGCCTCGTAAGCATCACTACCCTTAGCTTTGGCAATAACTTCTTTTCCAGAAGTGTCAAAAATAAATGCCATCACTTCCTGGTGGTCATTTTCAACCTTAACACTCACACGTGCATGATTCACAGACGGATGCAGACGCTCCAGTTTGGACATTTTATGGGAAATGAAAGATACCATACCTTCGGTGATTTCTACGTTGCTAGTGATTTCAATTTGCATAACGTGTTCCTTTTGCAGAAGAGGGAACCATTCCCTCTTTGAAAACAATAATACTAAGTCTGGAGCGTTGTGTCAACAGTTTTTACAGATTATTGTCGATAGTTTTTAAAATATCTGCAGCAAGATCTGCCATTTTCCGAGTATGCTCTGCAAACTCGATAGGATCCTTGATCAAAGAGTTCACAGGGTCATATCCTAGAGCGTTTAAAATTGCTGCAGCATCAACCACCTTATAGTCGTTTGCAAAGATTTCCCCGTCAAACTTATAGGTCCATTTCGAGTCAATTTTACCAGGGCACGACTGATCAATACTCTTTGGTGCCTCGAAAGCACCTTCGTTGTCAATATTCAGAACTAAATCCATCATTTTGGCACCTCACTGTTTCAGTTTAGCTTTTCTTCAACAATCCCGTAACTCGGAACAGAGTCAAGAGCTTTCCGGTTTAAAAGCGGTGTAGCGGCGTCCGCAAATGGTGTCCAGGTTTTTGTTTTAGCATTCCAGTAATGCTTCACTCTGGAATCTGGGTGCACTATAACAAAAACCTTTTCACTTGTCAACACATTAATTTCTTCCACACCCTTGCTAATAATTTCTCCATCATAACCTCCAGTCTGGTATCCTTCGTACCAGGTTCTTGCGTAGGCATAGCCAGCCTGCCAGCATGCAGCCTCTTTGGAGGTTGATACTACGTAGAAATCTTTCTCGAATTCAGGGATGCGCCCTTGCTTTACGCTCCAAGCTCCGCGAATTTTCATGGTAACTTTGAAAAGCTTGTTCTTCATACTACAGCTCCACGATCTCTACGTCTGTTCCCACACCAAAAGCATAGTAGTGTTCTTCCCCAAAGTAATACTCAGGGGCACCAGCTTTGATCAGGTCTGAACCACGGATAAATACCACACAGTGTGATACAGCGGAATGCTGCTGACGAACAGGATCGCTGTCAGGCAACCATTCAAAGTATACAGCAGGGACCACCTTCCCTTTCAGGAAGGATTGCCCTAAGTAGACGTTAGAGTCAAGAATTTTAACCTTCATAGTCGTCCTCCACGATCTCAACATCCTCACCTAAGGCAAAGTTGTATGTCCACTGGCTGTCAAAACACTCCGGAGATGCACCAGCATCAATAAGGTCCGATCCTTTTATCCTTAGAAGATCTGGATACTCTTTATTGGGAATGGCGGTGAACACTTTCCCAACCAAAGGCTCCTGACCAATATAGAAGCTTGAATCTAAAACTTTAACTTTCATCAACGGTCTCCCTCTGGTGGTTGTGGGACGTAAACACTGTTACGAATCTCGTCAGCAGTGTAGTAATAAGTGTCCCCAACCCTATCTCTTGCTGCAATGTACTCTGCTATACCAATAAGCGCCATTGATTTGGTGGCGTATCTTCCCCACTCGTTAGCCCCCCAGTAAAATTTAGACCAGTAAGGGATAAGACCGAACAGGTATACCTTTTGACGAACTTCCCAATAGGTGCCTTTCCCGACAAGTTTAAACTCTACTTCACTACTGTTAATCTTTTTCATTATCAGCTCTCCTCCACTGTGGTAGGATTGTCAGTAAGAAATTGAGCATTGGCTGGAGGAACGCCTGACATTTTCCACACAACCATAAGCTTGTAACCGGGCACTCTCTCAGGTATAGATCGGGTTGAGTTTGTGCACATAAATTTTCGCTTTCCAAACCCATTTTCCATCATAATCCAGTACCCTGAATCTTTGTCACCAGGTATTGGTAGACCTGCTTCATCAACCCACTGGATAGACCACGGCAAAATAGCCACAGCCTTATATTTAAACTTTTTAAACCACGCAAAGAGTTTCATTACTCGTCCTCACTTGGCAGCTCTTCCATTTTGACATACCGGAAAGTGTTGCCGTAGTAATTAATCCACGACATCAATTCACTCTCCTGCTCTTCTACAGGAATGGACGTTCTGACACTGACAAGTTTTAAGAAAACCCAATCGCAGTCAACACCCATCCTACCAGACAGACAATAGTGCTTCATAAACCCCCCCTGTCCGGTTTAGAATACTGCCTCTACCAAGTCGCCCATAAGCAACATCGTTGCAAGGTGGCTAACACTCATTTCAGACTCTACCTTATCACCTTTAAAAGGCTCACGACAAAATAGAACTTTTTCAGGATTGTCGCTACGAATAATGTAATACAAATCATTAAACCTGTTGTGGTAATAAGTATCAAAACGTAAGTCTTTGCTACAGTTGCTCATTTTCTGGTCCTCTTCTTGGATTTTTGAGAAGAAACGCTTTCTGCAATACGGGACAAGCGTTCTTCTGAAGCCTTACCTATTCCGGGTTTTTTGAGGGGATTATCTTTATGACCACAATCTAATTGAATATCCGACACCTCCCCAACCTTGTAAGTCAATTCTAGCAAGAGATTGTCGTCCTTGTCAAATGTTTTTACGGTAAATTTTTTATCGTCCTCTTGAACCTCATAGTGTGTTCCTGCAGTATACAGCATAGTTCCATCAGTGTAGGATATCCAGATCATTTGACCTTCTCCTGCTGTAGCAGCATTAACTCTTTGTTGGATATTTTTACTGCGGTTTTTATTGTCCCATCTTCACGGAACCACGACCAGAACTCCACAGTGTCACCGCTATCAAGCATGGCATACCCATGGTAAAAGTCTTTGTCCTTAGACAATTTCTCATCAATATCTGCATCTACGCACTCACTGTCCATGGAATTCTGCTTAAACGCGTCCGTTATTCCAATACAGGCCTTATCCTCTAGACTGGAATACCCAATATCTTGAAATTCTGTTTTCCAAACCCCGTAACCAGCAAAAGCCACAGCGGCAATCCATATCAATAACGATCCAATCTTTGGCATTTTCTCTACCTCTCTACTAATTCTTAGTTGTTTCATCATGGCACATCCTTTGTGCCCTATTATACATCACTTAAATAATAATTCAAGGTGATGCAGGATTAACAAAAGTTGTATTACACCCAGACCAACGGCAAGCATATTAAGCTTAGAATCAAAAAACTTTTTAACTCTTACCTTAAAAGGCACTTTTACCTCTTTCACAACCCTGTTTATAGATGACCGCATATCTCTGATTGCCATTCTAAACGACTGCGATGTGTCCCCCATCTCTGTTACAGAGTCGAAAACATATTCTCTTCGGTCATGGTTGCCACCAGCTCGAAGTATTAGTCTCTCCACAGACACTTCAAATGATAACCCTGTAACATAATCGTCTATAACAAGAAGGGACGGATCTTTATCGTCAAGAGGTATTAAGGTGATCTTTCCCGCCTTTGTTCTAATCTCACCTTTTTCGAGCAAAGTGTACCAGTGTTCTCTGCCAAGGCTATTAAGGCACGTTTTTACATATTTAACAAACATCGTCACCCCTCATCGTGCGTTGAATACAGCCATTCTATGAAATCTTGGTACCACTCTCCCTCTGAGCGCTCCATAGGCCAGCAATCTTCACCCTCCCTTGCGTTAAAGTCAGAATATTCAACTTTCCACTCTCTGACAAGGTCGTGTAAAAGCTCTTCAGCCTGATCCAGAGTTTTATTTTTTGCCATTACTGTCTCCTTTTTCAAGATATTTGTACATCAGAACTGCACCACCTAAGATGGCTACCAGTAATAATACTCCTGATAGCATTTCAATGAACATAGCTTGAAACACTAGAAGGTCTCCCCTAACTTAACGCACCATTTTAAATATGTATCCTTTTCCCATGAAGGTGCAGAGCTAAGATCTGCGTGGAATGCAATCTCTTTAAGAACTGTGTAGACAGTTTCAGCAACTGTTTCCATCTTTATCCACCTCCTTCATTTTCTTGGCATTTTTGTGGTAGTCCACTACACACATTATTATAATGAGAATGACAACAGGCCAGAATGGCGCAGCGGTGATTATAGTGACAAAATCGTCAAACTTAACTTTTCTGGTGGATACAAGGCATAATACCGTTAAAACAACCATTGTTAAAAAGGTCAAAGCTAAATATCCCACCAACACAGCATCTATAGTCATGCTACACCTCCTGCCCCAGCTTGTCAAGAAAGGCCGCTCTGGCCTCTCCGTTTTTATCAACCATGTATCCTTCAAACATAGAAAGGATCACATGTTGCAAGTATTCTTTTTCAGAATTATTGAGGTGCTTGCGTGGCTTTATTTCGACATCGTTGTAGTCGTACAACCCACACTCGTGATATCCCCAATGCCTCCACACCACAATGCTGACAGGAAGTTTTTTATCACATGTTAACTCCCATTTGGTCACATTGTCACCTGGAGACAGATCACTATCTATTTCCACAAAAGATAAGTCGTAACTCATATACTTATCGTACAGTTTAAGAGCAAAGCTTGCGACCTGAGGGGAGATACTGGCTACCAGTTGAGCATATTTGTATTTGCTGTCAATGACCTTGCGACGCTTAGCTGTCAGATTCATTGCAGCAATTTTACTTTCTGAATATCTCCAAGGCTTATCTATAAAAACTTTTGGATCTGTATCTCCGTAAAAATCTTTCCAGTCAACTAGTAGCATACTTGTCACTCCTCTACTACTTCTAGGCCTTTCCCACCTCGCTCAGGTAGGTTACCAAGAGAGAGGTAGTAAGTATAGTCAGGTGAGATTCGACCAGCCTGTGCTCCAGCGGCGATCAAATCTTTTCCCTTGATCATAACAACGTTTTCGTTTGTTGTCAACCGTTTTGCTACTACAATTTTACCTATACAGTCAACCAAAGACGGGTACCCTAAATCTGTAATAAATTTAACTTTCATGCTACCTCCTGATCCTGCCATCCTTGGCAAATAGACTGTTACTGAACAGAGCGTGGTGCCGGAAAGGACAACTCTTCTAAAGAGAAGATTTCATTTCCCACTACCCAAGTTGCTGGATCATCCGGGTTAACAGGATTAATAATCATCACTTCATCAACTTCGCACACACGTTTCTCTCCAGTGTTAACATCAGCTACCAGCATGCGGGGTTCTTCAGAGATGCACAGGTAGCCACCTCGGCCCACTGTTCCTTCCACAGGATCCTGACCTTTGATCACGATAATAACCTTCCCACCTGTGGCAATATTGCCCTGCACGCTTACCGTTTGACCTACTTTAGATGTACCAACACCTGTGGCCTCAAACATTACATCACGGATAACTGTTGCATAGTCACCAGACACTTTCTTACCTTCTTTAGTAATCTCAATCTTCATAGCCTAGGCTCCTTAAATGAATCTATGTAATCAATTAAATCCCAAACATCCCTCCCACCTGTCAGAGGGTATACTTCTCCAAGAGGGATCATAGCTGTAAGTCTATCAAAAACCCAATCCGGACGCAACATTTTGTGGTGATATTCCCACTCACCATCCACAGATTTTTTCTGGGTGACCAGAATCTCTGTGTAGTGTTTTGCTTGTCTTGAGTAAATTGAGAATGACTTATACATAAATGATCCCTCCTGTTGGAAACAACAATACGCAATTACCAGGTTACTGTCAAGTAGGCAACGGTATTATTTTTCTCTGGGGATATGCCAACCACGTCCACCTGCAAACCTCCGGCCCTTAAGTCACCCACAATGTGTGGAAAGTAATCCGAGAGGTAGGATGGCAGATTTATCGAAAATCCGCACCCTAAAAAGCCTGCTAACGCTTTATTCTGTATCTCCCCTATAATCGCATCATAAATGGAGTTAAGCTCATCAGGGAGCGTTACAGGACGTTTTAGCGCTAACTGGTGTAATTTGTCCTTAGCACTCATTTTCATTTCAGGTCTACCTCTGGCGGTGGCAACCACATAAATGGTGGTAAATCTAAACGATTCTTCTTGTCCCACACAAAATATGCATATGCCTGACCGTCTGTCCTGCCATTGGTCTGGAACGATGGGCGTTTAGAGATTGTGATCACCGTGGTTGGTGCGTTCTCTAACCACCATTCAAAGCGAGCCTTGCTTTCCAGGAAATTCAACCGTAAGAGCATGATAATTACATCAGCATCTTTTAGCGCCTTGTCTACAAACTCACGGGCCAAGCTGTATGGCGGGTTGGTAATAATGCAGTCAACATGATTGTATTCCGTATTCAGGTAATCCACACCTTCCTGAATCTCTCCCCATGCAGACCCTAAAGGCATACGCGAATAGAATACCCCATTAACACTGTTTCGGCACGGTTCCAGATAAGTCCAGTCCTCTGGAAAATCAATTAAGTTATACAGACCTTCTGCACACCAGTCTGGTGTAACATACTCGTCATAGGCGTTGCGTTGCTCGTCAGGTTTTCTGCCACAAGTCATTGACAATCTCCAGATCAGAAAAGCCCTCCGAAGAGGGCTTTAGGATTAATGATTAAGCTTCTTCGACAATTCCTGCACCCAGGATTTTTTCATTAAGCTCTTTTGCAGTTTTAATGATATTGTCTACTAGACGTTTGCGAGTTTTGTCTTTTACCTGAACTTCTTCACCACCGTTTAGAGTGGTCTTCAATTGGGACAGAATGTCCTGAAGCTCAACTACAGAGAATCGCTGCAGATCTTCTGAGGTGATCTCACCTAAGGCAATCCGAACAGTCTCACCGCTTTCCATCTGCAGATTCAGGAACACGGTGTGAACATCATCTTTCGAACCACCTGCTTTTGCAGACTCAACAGCATGAACCAGTTCGTCCAAAGAGGTGCACTGGTGAATCTCTGGCAGACCTGCTTCACCTAGCACACCTTCTTCATCACCTTTTGCCAGAAGCTTTTTCGGTTTCTGTCCGTTCTGGATGCGCTGGATGTTTTCATCGTCCAGAATGATAGCACCAGTTCGAGCTGCCAGCTCTTCTCCGTCCAACCACACTTCACCACCAGCTGTGATGGAGGCGATCTCATCTTCTGTCAGCACCCCACCGTAGTATTTTTCAATCAGGCGTTCAAAACGTTTCTTCCAGTAATTGACCTGAGTATTCATGTTCACACCGTTGCCATAAGTGCCACCTTGATAGTAGTGGAACATAAATTCTGTGTCTGGAGCCACAGTGCGCTCTTTGCAACCCAGCCATAAGATTGTTCCTGCAGAGCAGCACATTCCTTCAGCGTGTGCAACAACGCTTGCCTGAGACTCGCGGAATGCCTGCAGATAAGCCATTGCAATGTGAACACAACCACCAGGGCTATTAATGATCACCCGAATGCTTTCTTCCGGCTGAGCCATACGAATCGTTTGCAGACGCGACATATGATCCTGCAGGTCGTCCAAATCATCGATATAGAGAACGTGGTCAACAACAGGTGTTGGGTAGCTGTATGTTTCCATAATACCACCCGGCATTCCAAACATTTTATTACTCATCGGTTCAAAGCCGTTCTGTTTTTCTTTCATGCCGTGTACCATGGTTTTGCGGGTTGTCATATTCATTGGAAATCCTTAGAGTGGAAGTTAAAATTTGTGCTACAGAGCTAACTACCTTTACCTTCTATTTTGCTACCACAAATGAATACCGAAAGTTATTAAAACTATCACCTTTCAATGACTGCCAGTCTACCACATACCACGTATCATTGTCAATAAAAACTTTATCACCTACTCGGAGTTGTTTATCGCTTTCAACAATACGTGATTCTATAAAGAATCTGTGCTTACGCTCAGTAAGCAGAGCTAGGTTGACAATATTACCATCTTTGTCTTTAATCCACACATTCCGAGATCCTTTGTTTGCAAGGATCGTCTCCCCTTTGTGGACAAACAGGCAGTATGTTGAGTTAAGCCGTTCTTGCAAAGTTGCCATCGTTCTTCTCCTTAACTGGTGAATAATGATATCTAAATCTCGTCAGTTTGTCAACAACCGTTTTAGATATTAAGGGTGGCAGAACCACCCCCCTTTTTGCATTACTCAGATACAGGAGTCCAGATGTGATTTGCACGGTCATCGATAAGATTTAATGCAATCTGACGACCCAGTCCGGAACGAACAACATCATCTGGACTGTCAAAGCTGATCATTCCAACCTCAGGATCCGGATGACGGGTAAAGAAATCTGTCACCCATGCAAGACCAGATTTACCAGGGATGTCACGTTGGCTGTTGTCACCCATGATTACAAGTGTGGCCTGATCAGAGATCCTTGTGATAATTGATAGCATCTCTTCAGGGTTTGTTTGCTGTGCTTCGTCAATGAGGACAAAGCACCGTTCATCAAAACTACGACCACGAATGCTTTCAACTTCGCAGATCTCGATACGGCTGTTCTGACCGTCTCCTAACATTGCTGCAAAAGCACCTTTTCCCACACGACGACAAATGGTGTCCATCATGCTGCGAAGATAAGGCCACAACTTCTGCATTGCATTCCCAGGTTTGAAACCGCTAGTTTTCCCAGTTTGGACGTAAGGACGTGCAACAATGATCTTATCAATCTCGTTCTTACGCAAAAGGTCTCCTGCATAGGCAGATGCCATGAATGTCTTACCGGACCCAAACACGCCGTTTACAATGATAATTTTACGTGACCCCAGGTAATCAAGATACTTTTGCTGCTTCTTATTCATTGGTCGGAGAGCTGGAGCTGTATGCTCTCGTTCGTCAGCAAATTTTTCAGCAGCCTTGCGCAGACGATCAGATTTGCGAGCCTCTTTAGCTTCATCACGCATGCGTTTTGTTTCTTTAGCTCGACCCATGGTGGGACTCCTTTCAGATTGAGATGTGCCAAGGACTTTTACTGCAACAATTTTTCAATAGCCGCTTCCATGCTGCTTGCGACAGCCTGGACTCTGATATTCATCTCTTCTTGGTGGATTAGTTCCTTAAGCTCTTTAACGGTAAATTCTTTAGAGAAACCCTCAACCATAATTTTGTGCAAGGCCTCTTGAGTGCTTACCTGTAAGAATTTCTCCAATTTGTTGGCAGCAGCTTCCAAATCAGCCCGAATACGAGGATCATCTGTGCGGTTTAACATTAACCGTAGGCCGTCGAGGTTGGTGGAAATAGCATCGGCATGCTGAGTAACCAACCGTGGCAAGATAAGATCTACAAACTTACCAGCCAGATCAATACGTTCTTGTGTCACTGCTGTGCCCCCTCTTCATCTTCATGACGTTTCTTTTCACGTTTGTGCTTTTTCTTAAGCTCAAGCGCAATCTCTTTTTTATAAGCTTTCTTCAAGGCCTTTTTAGCCATTTGGCACCCTCCTCTGTTCTCGATATGGCAATTATAACCAACTAAACAGGGATTTGTCAATAGTTAATCTACCTGAACCCAACCACCTGCTACTTTTTTGAACATTCTCTGATTATCGCTACCACGAAACGGCTTTTTGGTAGGCAACTCTTTCACATACTTACCATCGATAACGATATCAGCCAGTTTAAGAACATCACTAGAGATATGCTCAAATGTAAACCCAGTATACACAAGAATAGTCTTCTTGTCACCAAATTTTTCCTTAATTTTCTCCATCAGACTGATAATACCAGGCTCATTATAATATGCTAAAGGTTCTCCACCTAACAGGGAGATACCACACACAGCATGGTTGTCCAAGTCTGACAAAATTCTCTGCAAATCTTCTTCAGTAAACTCCCTGCCTTTATCTTTTGACCAAAATGCCTGATTAAAGCACCCAGGGCAAGCGTGTGGGCACCCAGATACCCACAAAGCTGTCCTTATGCCTGGGCCCTCAGTATACGAGATCTTTGTATAGCCTACAATATTCATAAATACTCCGCATCACATTTAGGACAATACCAAATAAAATCATCCAGTGCCTTGCACCAACGAAGATTGCAACGACAGCCACACTTGCAAATTTTATAAATACCTGTAGACATACTGCGCCTCCTAGTTCACTGTGTATCAACAATATGCCACATCCTTGTGGCTTTTGTCAAGCATCAGCAACCACAACTTCCGTAGTGCTTCACTCGCTCGATAACTTCAGCTTGCTTGCCTTTGTTATAAGGGCGGGAGTTAGGGCTGGAAAGGTATCCAGACACACGTCGAATTACACTGATCGTTCCCTCTTCATGGTTACCACACTCTGGGCATACAAATCCTTTAGCTGTTGCACTGAACTCACCAGAGAAACCACATTTGAGACATTTATCCACAGGCTGGTTAATACCAAAATACATGATGTGTTTATACCCGAAATCAACAAGGGCTTCTAAAGCATCAAGGTTGTTTTTCAGGTTGGGCGTCTCTATATATCCAATGTTGCCGCCAGAAGAAATCATAGCAAAACCTTCTTCATACTCCCACTTCTCAAAAGGTGTGCTGTTGATCCAAACTGGTTGATGGAAACTGTTGGTGAGATATTCATGTTCGTGCTTTAACACTTCAGGATATTCACGATCCAAACAGGTTGCAGCTTTGTAGCATAAGCTTTCAGAAGGGGTGCCGTACAAGCTAAATGCTAGTCCACTTTCCTTCTTATATCGCTCACAAGCATCTTTCATGTGCTGAAGGATTCCAAGAGCTAAGGCTTTGTCACCCTCTCTTCCCAAAATCTGACAGGTTTCATACACACCAATATACCCAATACTGATGGAAGCGTACCCGTCGTAGAAGAGTTTATCAATGCTCTCTTCAGGATCCAGACGAGCAAGAGCTCCTTCACACCACATGATAGGGTTCTGACCTGCCTTGGTGCCTTTCAGACGGTTAACCCTTACAAGGTGAGCCTCGTATGCCAAATCCAGATACTCGTCAAGAACGGCAAAGAAGTCAACACCTTCTGTTTTAGCTTTTGCTGCAATCATTGGCAAGTTAAGACTAACAACACCTAGGTTGAATCTGCCGAGATATTTCTCCTCGCCTGTTGCAGGGTCGTTATATTTCGATAAGAAACTTCTACACATTGTGTTCAGGGTGGTTCGCAAGTCCACCCCCGCACCTTCACGTGCTGCTGCATGTCCCCATGCAGATCAGACTATATCTTCACACTTAGTGTGTCTACCATTTCGGGTGTCCTCTGCTTACACCCTACACCGCTACATTCATCACGGTTAGTCGTTAGGCATTTACAGCATTGCAGCTGATTTAGCACGGGATTGTCCGTTCTGGAGTTTCCCCGTTTAGATAGATTTTACATGAGCAGCTATAGTTTACCCATGCTTGTGACATTACCTCCTGTTGAACCTGTCACTTTACGGTTCAGTGGAACAGAGACAAAGTCTGGGTAGATGCGCTCTGCAGAGCACTCCAGAGCCAAACGTTTTAAATCATAGTTAGGATCCTCAGGGTTCATGTTAACACCCTCTTCAAGGAAGAACAGCACTTTAGGGAACACAGGTGTGATCCGTTCTTCACCAAGACCCATTTTGTGGACTTTCAGATAGTTTTTGGTAATCATTCTACCAAATACTGAGGTGTCCAGACCTAAACTTAATGTAATAAACGGGGTTTGCGGTCCCCACCCTTATGTTTCCACAAGGCCAGACTATCTCTTGCCTGAAATCACACCGTGTGATTCTTAATCAGACCTCTGCGTTTCGGAATCTTCCATAATCCCTACACCAAAAGGCTAGTCGTTACAACCGCCTCACTCCTTGTGAAGCTAGTCACGGGATTGGCATAGCTTTCGCCTTAGCGTTCCCCGTTAGCCAGCGCTTAGCCGACCCCTCATACTGAGGTTAGCAGAGTTTTAAAACGGCCAGTTTGTTAACCGTTTACCGAGGTTAGTGTATTGATCTGATAAAGCAACGTCTGCATACTGTCAAACACGTCTTTATCAGTCATCTGCATTGCAACACCTTCCGCATCCGGCAACCAATGCTCCTGACAGAACTTAAGGTTCTTCTCGTAGGTTGCTTCAGCATACTGAGCCAGATAATGATCAATATGGCTCATAGTCTGCCCACCATATTGAGCACTAGCTACAGCGCTTGATATCTGACTTAGGATTGTTGTTGCTACCCCAATAGACTTCGGCTTGCTGATGTGAGCATTGCCAATGTTGAAGCCATTTTCCAGCATGTCCGGATAATTAACCAGACAGCAGTTAGCCAACGGGCTAATAATATAGTCAAGATCGTGAACGTGGATAAAACCCTTGCGATGCTCTTCAGAGATCTTGCTCGGAAGGATCTGAGTTGTGGCTAAATGCTTGCTCAAAATACCTGCCAATAAGTCTCGGTGAGTGTGGACATGACTGGTAGGTTTGTTAGCATTTTCTTTTGTGAACTCATCACAAGACCTGTCCAAGAATCCGTTAATATCTGCCAGTAATTTACCCCCAGCTTCGCGGTTATTGTCACGTGTCTGACGGTAACCGATGTATTCACGGGCAGCGTCAACATCACCACGTATCATCAAGGTATTTTCAACAGCTGTGTGGATTTCAGGAACGGTGATTTCTCCCATGTGGGCTGCATAGCTCTCAAGCTCAGCCACAACCTCGTCTGCAACACTATGAGCTTTGTGCCATGCTGCTACACATTGTGTGCCGCTTTGCTCAAAAGCCTTTGCCACTGCATTTACAATTTTTTGTTGGTCAAATTTTTCCTCACGACCATCGCGCTTAATAACAATCACAGATTGTCTCCTTAAATATAATCTTTTTCATTTCCAATGCCGAACTCTTTTTCGGCTATAATAGCATCAGGATCTTGCTTTTCTTTTTGTTCAGACTCTTGTCTGTCAAGCTCTTCCATGATATTTACAACTTTTCCAGTAAACTCCTCGAAGTAAACATCGTCACGTAAACGGTTATCTTCAGTAAGCCCGTTAAACCACAACCAGCCTACATACTCTGCCCGACTAGCGAAGCCGAGCTCTTTCCATTTTGTGTTTTTACTCATCTTACCACCTTAAACTTCCAGACCGAACAGTTTTTCCAGACGATGAAAATCTTCAAGATTAAAAGGCTCATCCTCATTGATCTGGAGGCTACTTTCTTTATCTGCCTGTTTAGTGTACTTACGAACGTTAACACGGCCCTCTACCGGAATGTCGTAAGGCAAATCCTGAACCAACAAAGGTTCATCAGGAATGGTGTCCACGTCAAGAATATCGGCCCCATTGTAAATAGATGGGTAAAGAAAATCTTCACGCATAACTCCTGCAAAGACATCTGCCTTGCGGTAATGCGTCGGTTTATTCTTGCAACGAATGTTTTTGTTCTTCATAACATCAATATTTTTTAGCTTGAAGCCTACTGCGAACAGTGCGGCTCGTAAACCATTACGTGTGCGGATATCAACACCAGGTACTGTTGCAAGAAAATCCAAAGTTACTGAAATAAAAGTCTTTTTTGGTGTTACAACGTCGCTCATCTCAGGTCTCCTTCAGGTGCTCGTCTTTTTAGGGACGAGCTACCATTTTACACTACATATTGTGGTTAGTCAATATAACAAATACCTATTGTTGTGATAGCTTTAGCCTTTCACACACTGTTCAGGTAGTAGCTGTCGGTGCTGGATCCACCCACAAAAGTTAGCAGACCAGAACTTACCATCTCTGTCTTGGTGTGTTACACCCATCTGCCAAATGTTACTGTCTTGGGTGACCTCACATGAGGACAGGTAGTAGTTTAAACGTTCCATCGCACTGTCATGATCCATAGGTGTTGCTTGATGCTCATATGGACTTGCATGGATACGCTCACCGCCAATCAGCTTCTTGGCAACATTGTCCGCTTTTTCAAACGTGTTGTCAATATTCCTATAAGATACTTGTGCACAGCAGCTTGCACTAATGGCTAAAGCATCTTCCACACCGAGGATGTAAAGCTTACCTTCTGCATCATGAACAGCATACTGAAATTTGCCATTCACGTCAATATGGTCTACATATGGTGTGTGCCATTGACCGGGTTTAAGGATTTCTGGTGTGCTATCCAGCAGTGCTTCCCACATACATTCAGCCAACATCTGAATTGTCGGGTCTGCATCGTGCCAGCGGCGCAGGTGGAAGAAGTTATTCCACTCTGTGCTTGTAACAACAGTCTTCATACGCTGGAACGGCTCTACGAGGCGATTACATACCTGCTTATGGTATCCAGCAAGAGCAAACTTCTCAGCATGCCAAGCTGCATTTTTAGCAGCCTCTTTCCAGAACTCCTCAGGAGATAGCTCAAGATCAGTGTACTCGACACGGATCTTCTGATCGTGATCGCCGCCATCTTCCATGCCTCGCTGGTTTACACCAAAACGAACTGGCATTGCAGGATTTTCCACAACCTGCTGCAGCATTTTGCTAACAGGTACTGCACGAGATGACATGGCGTTTCTGCTAAAAACTCGGTGTGTCATGAGTTCAGAGTGAATGATTCGAGGATACTCTAGCTCAAAAGTGGTGATACGCTTACCTTTCTCGGAAATGCTGTCAGCAATGATCTTTGCAGTGCACAGTTTTAGCATTATTTAGCTCTCCTTGTTTTAATTTTGGAAATTTCGTCTGGGCTTATGTTAGCCTTAAATGCAAGGTATCTGTTAAACATATCAGAGCACATGTCTTGGGTGATCCTGGAGGCATACACTAGCTTGCCCCCCAGATCATATACCTCCAGCCAGTCACCGTATCTGACTACAGGATCGCCACCTTTAGAACATCTGCCCATTTCAAATACCTTCTAAAAACTTTCCTATTTTATACCAGCTATTAGTGGTATAGTCAACACTGACCTTTAACTTCTCGAATTGCTCATAAGGTGTGTCTTTTAGGATTTTAATAACTTCAGGTCGTGAAGCGAATTGGTTCAGGTATTCATGCCTGTCGTCAATTATAACATCTACAGCCACATTACCTTTGAAATGTGTGGCGTAGAAGCCGTGACCCTGGGTGTGATCATCCAGATCCATAAAATCACTGGTCCAACGCTTTAAGAACCTTGATTTAGATGCAAGGTGACCTTTCTTGCATACCGAGATAAATGCGAGCTTGTGACCGCGAGCCACCAAATCTTTCATAACCTCAATAGCCCCCTCTTCAGGCTTAAGAAAGTCGTAGAGGAACGGATCACTCCAGAAATCAAAAGGCCCTATGATGTTTTCTTTGGGGCGATCAGGCCAATACTTTGACAGATCGTAATACATCAGCCCATTAGAAGGTTTAACGACTGTCTTACTGGCTGGACCATACAAACGCTCCAACCACTCCCACCATGCTGTTCCTGAATCTACCAGTGTCAAATCTACATCAATTCCGATTAACATTCTTCTTGGGCCTCTTTAGCATCAATATACTTGCACACAATCTCCGATGCACATTCCCAAGGTGCACCTTCATGATTTACAACATCGAACTCAATCCCTTTTATTCCGTTCTTTTCCAGACTTAGATAGGTTCTGGAATCATTTCCCCAGTCATATCCGACACGGTGAATACGGAACAACAACAGATCTCCACCTGTGCTGTATGCGTACTCACTAAGGCATGCCAGCTCCTCTTTGAATCCACCATCGGAGTAAACAACAACCCCTTTACCTTTAGGGAAATCTTTCTTCAAGGATGTGACTGCGGCCTTACCGAAAGCATCTTCACCAAAGATAGGTTTAATCAGATTTTCACTACAATGGATCATCCACTCTCGCGGAGAAACATGCTTGCCGTCTATCATTAAGAAAGGGCAAGGCTCTTCTTTGTAGTGGCGGTCATAAAGTGCATTCCAGAGTTGAGGAGTTACACCAGCTGCCTTAATTGCCACACTGAAGAGCATCTCCTTAACCTCACGGTGGTGTGAGTTAGGAATAGCTTCCAACAAGAGATCTGCAATGTGATCCTTGCCGCTGCTAGGTGGGGCGTTAAGAACAATAATATCCATCAGAAACCTCCGTGGTATTCTTCAACTGCATCAATAATACTTTTACACTTGTCTACTAGCTCGTTAGCCACTACAGCATCGTCTTCCCAAACAGCTTCCTCAATCTGATCAAGCAATGATCGCATCTTACCCATCATTTCTGGGATAAAGTTTTCTGAAAAGCTGTCTGGAATTGTTAACTTTAGTGTCATTGCGGTCTCCAATCATACTATGCGTTATTAGAAGTTTGTTTTTACACGTCCCTTTTCATCAACTTCGTTGTTAGCTAAAAGCGTTACAAAGTCTGTGAAACGGACATGAAGAACTCTTTTCTTATCAAGGTATCCTAAAGCCACCCCTGAGAAATTTAGCATCAAAGGGGCTAAAGAAGCTCTAGCACTGAAATGCTGTTGTTCTACCCTTCCAACACCCTTAGTATAGGATGGGTTGAGATTGTAAGTTCTGAATCCAAGTTTTGTTGGGGCTTTAGAATTAAAAACAACTTTGTAGCGTTTCTTACTCAACTTATGCTCCAGGATAAGCATTCCCTTATCACCTTTGATAAGTTGAAAATCTGTAAAGTGCTCTTTTAAGACGAAAGGTAGTGCCAGTCCCATCGCCTGGCCTCTTTGTACCGCTGTCTCACCAAAAGCTTTTGCATCAGTAAGTTCTTTGGTCAAGTCTATGCTTTTGATCATACCGGGTCTCCAAAATGTATTGTAGTTCTTTCTTGCCTATACTCTTCATTCCAGCAGTCTTACCTGCTTCTTCTTGAAAAGAAGAATAGCATTCGGCAAACACTCTGTCAACACCGTCAACTAAAGATTTTATGAAATATGTCGATTCTTCAGATTTTGGGTCATCATCCCCCAATACTTTTCCAGCATTATACCCAACACGTCTTACACAGAAGTCGTAGTCATCTGGAGTGCTAAAAGAAAATAACTTATTCTCTCCAATCTCTACAGGATCCCTATTGCACGCCTTTTTCTCCCAAATTTGGAAAACACATGGCACGTCGTAAGGTTTGCCATTAAGTAAAAACGAGTTCTTAGGGCACCTTTCGCTGTAGACAAGGTGCATAGACATGTCCAGTTTGTTTGCAAAAAATATTTTTTCAAATGTCCGTGGCAATATGAAGGCTATAGCCCCGCCAAGCTCTAGCAATGATGCACAATGGTTAAAGAATTTGCAAGCTAAAGATGAATTCTTGCCAAATGGTGGGTTACCTATGAAGACATCTGCCTTGGGATGCACCTCCAAGAAGTTTGCCTGAATGCACTGTGTTGGTCCTTCAAATTCAGGATCTGGTACTAGATCGTACGACAGTATCTTTGAAAATAGTTTTGAAAAAGAACCCCTTCCAGCAGAAGGCTCAACGTATGCACAATTCCCATACTTGTCTTTTACTTTACCAACAAGATATTCTGCATACTCAGGGTTTGTGTAATATTTGTCGTTGGACTCTTTCTTGCTCAAAGTGCCTCCAAAAGGAAAAGGGAGGCGCAAGCCTCCCTATAATTGTTAGATTATCTGAATCAGGGTGTTTTTCATTTCTTCTCTGGTACGGATGTTGTTACGGTCACGAACAACAGATCCACAACCTTCGCAGCGGTATGTTTTAAATGCACTCAGCTGAGTATATGCCAAAGCTTCTTCCTCGTGAAGGTGTTCTCCACCACAACGTGGACAACGAACTTTTGTCTCCTCGTCTTGATAGTATAGGGACATATTAGGATGCTGCTTAGCAAACGGGCGAGCCAGCAAGTACAAACCTTCAAGAGACAAGATATCCCCAACATTATACTCACGCATCTGTTTAAATGCCTCAAGATCGCCGTGAACACACTTGATCCACATTTCAAAAGTGTGGTCAATCAGTTTCTGACGAGCCAGCTGAAAGTATTTGCATGCATATTCTAGAGTGTTTGCATTCAAACGAAACGCCTTCTTAATCATCTTCAAGGTATCCACCTCTTTATAATGGCTCGTTGGAGGCAATCCATGAAATGCAAATCGTTGGTTAGCCCACCCACAGTCAAAACCTGAATTGTGGGCTACTGCAACATCACATTTATCCAGATAATACCACAAATCCTGAATCAGTTCAAGATCGTTGTGAATATCCTCTCCCCACATTTTATAATCAGGAAGGGCGCAATCAACAACACTAGGGCTGTCTAACCACTTGCCTGCAAAGGTCAGCATGTAAGGCATTACTTCAATACCGCAGGTCTGAATGTTGGTCTTGTAGTGCCCAAAGAACCAACCGTTTGTCGGAGATGTTTCTGTATCATACACCCAAACTTTAGCACCTCTGTGCTCTTCAAGGAAGCGCTCAGTTGCTTCTCCTACAATCTCCGCCACATTTTCTTGTGCACGCTTAAGTTGCAGTCGGATCCAACTCTCACGTGACTCTCGTCCTAAAAATTCACGAGCGATTTGTCTGTTAGTATAGCCTTGCTGTTTCAGTGTTAAGATTTGCTCAAGGGTTAACTTTGTCATCATAGATAGGGTTCCTTAGTAGAACTGGAGAATGTCTTTTAAAGCGAAGTCACGATACTCGCCTTTATCTACATCAAAAGCGTGCATCAGCCACTGATCTTCTTTGTGATATTCTGTAGATCCGAACCATAGACTGGGCTCAGTAACGCAGCGATCTGCAACAACACCTTTCCAATTACGGTATTTCATCTTGATCAGAACTGCATCACAAGGATTGAAGACCTTTTTCGTCTCCATAGAAGTCTCTCTCCTCAGCTTTCTTTATAAACTCTTGCATATAAGCCTCAATGGCCTCATGCTTAGTGCACTCAGGGTCAATATCAAGACCAAGATCAGATTCTGCCCTTGAGATAATCGTAGCCTTTGAGCATCTTCTCAAGAACTTAGTCATATCGTCCCTGTAGTTTTTATGTAGCGGGAGATCGCTGTAGTCTTTCTCCAAATAGTCAGCCATCCGGCGCAACGCCTCTGATAGACTGCAATCTGTATACTCATTACAGTATTTCATCCAGTATTTAAGCACATACCCCTCAAAGGTGTTAGTGCATTGGGACAAAACACCCCTACAGCGACCTGTCAGATGATCATGATCCAAACAGGGCTTGCGAAGTGGCTCACACAAGATTGGATCAAGACCCCCCTGCTCTTCTGACAACATTTTTCGAAAGTCAGCAATGTCTTTAGAATCTTTAAGCCACCCACTATGCACAGGAGCTTTGACAGCTTTCTTTCTTATTTTACGCTTTGCGATAAACCCTCCAGGTGTGCCCTACCTATCCAATAGGCATCTGCAATATCGGCCTTGCCTTGGACCAGATTAATGCCGTCAAGAAATCCAGGCTCAGACAACTCGCAGGCCTTGACCATTAGCTTCTTATCCATAGTAACAGGTTTCTTCACAGTATGCTCTTTTCCGGTCTTTTTGTCAAGCTTTTTCTTCTCTTCAAAAGCAAGCTCTTCCGGAAGACGACTACGAGCAAACTTTTTGGCAGTTGTAGGTGTTACAGTGTGGACCTTGAACAAACCATCATTTTCACAATCGGCTAAAGCATCCATGAGCATAATTTCAAGCCCGTAGAACAGTCCAGCCAGTTCACGAGTAGCATCACCACGCGACCCGAAGGATAACCCCTCCATGACAACTGTATCTACATGATTGGTGTGGATGTAGTACCTGACCTGTTTGCAGATCCAGTCAATACGCTCAGCAGCCGTTGCAAAAGAAACCGTCCCTGGCTTCTTCTCTTTTGCAGAGGTGCTTTGAGTGCGTAACACAACCTTATCTACAGGCTTTCCATTGTCCCATACAACGCAAGCTGTGTGTGTCAACGACTGGTCTATTGACAATAGACGCTCTCTCATACCTCTCCATCCTCCTCTCCTCCATCAGGAGTATAAGCCTTATCTTTGAACAGGACAAGGGAACAAAGTTTAACGTCAGTTTCTACACTGGTAAACATGCACAAGCGTTCACCTTCAACCAACTCGCAGTCTTCCTTCAACACAGCAGACCAAACACGAACCCCTGCATAGTCATCAGTGTACAGAATATATGCCATGCCGTCATCTTCATATAACCGCCACATACCTGTAGCAACAATGAATGTGCCCTTTGTCTTCAGGGTACCTGTTTCGTGGTCATCCTCGAAAACAGCTTCCATGATTGCATTATCTACAACATTTTTATTCATCAAATGGCTCCAACATTTCTCAAAACGTCAACAAGACGGGTTTGGTCATTAAATGTACGTTTCATGTACAGACAGTCAAAAATTATACTCATCCACTGGCCTATGGAGATGCGGCGATCAATACCGTTAAAGTCAGTATACTTAACAACACCTTTAGGGAACCATTTCTTGTACTGATCAATGATCGCTACCCACATCTCTTTGGGGGTGCTGCACTGGGACAGTAGGTAGAATGCAGAGGCATCTCCGAACTTGCCCTTGCCAATAAGGCCTTGATACGGCTTGATATTGTCCGCAGAGTCACCACATAACATCTGGTACCCAAAGAACAACATGCCATAGCCACCCACATCCCCATTAGGTTTCATGAAGATATTACCCATGCCATTATCGATCAGCATAGGCGTTTCCCTTACAAAATCCCCCTTATCGTTTCGCATGGGGTCGAACACAAGCCCTGGCAATGTTCTTTGGTCCTTGTCTATGGAGATAATGAACTTGTTGAACTTTCCTGTTTTCTGGTAGTGGTTCCAACCTTCAAACTGCTGAATAGCTAACCAGTCATCAGCCTCGATGCCGTTGATTACCTGAGCATTGTATTGTTTTTGGAGATACTGCCTTGCATCCCCAAGAAGCAGTGGTCGAAGAGTGTTGTTACGGTTGGCTTTGTATCTTTCAGGCATAGGAAGATCCAATCTGAAATTACCTGTGCCACCTAATACACCTACGCAACGATCTTCAGGAATACCGAGGTAGTTAAGAACCGCATTTGCCTTGCACTTAATTGTGTGGAGACAATTCTCTACAGGATCCGGAGTCTGGATATCCAGGACATCGAAATCTTCACGTGTCCACGGAATAAACTCCTTGCCAGCCTTTTTACATGCAGCTTCGCGGTTGGTATTCTCAGCTTTTAACCAACCACCAACAGTGTTCTTCTGCCTGCCCCAAAACTCTGTTCGTGTTTTAAACACCTTCTTACGCCCTGAGGCTTTATGTGTCACCTCGATTGTCCTTTTTTCACAACTTGCTGCAGCTTGATATGCAACCTGATCGAAGTCATAATAGACTATAGCATCAGGCTCAAGAAGATCAGCAAGACAATCTATGGATTCAATAAGCGGATATTCTCTACTCAAAGCCCCTCCTGTTAGTTATTCTGCAAGATGGTTGAACGCTGTAATGAAATGCATTATCACTCTCTGCAATAAGTGACTCAATATCCCAATACTTTTCAAAAATGAACGGATTAGACCCCCAGTGGTCAGTTATCTTCATTAGACAGTCAGGAATGTTACCGCAGATCTTAATTACATCACCGGGTTGAATTGTATCCTCACGAAGGTTGCTTGCCTTCTTCAGGATCATACCTTTGTGATTCTCATTTGCATACAACTGGACAATATCTTTATCTTCAACAATAAAAATTTTAAGCATTTCTGGTTCTCCTAATTAGTAAATAGTGGTAGAGATAATAGCAGAGCGGTGGGTCTTTTGTCAAGACTTTTTAGTATTTCTTGGAGAACTTTTTGTTTTCCTTTTTCTCTTGTGGTAAATTCCGAGAGCAGCGTTCTCCTGAGCACACGTTTTAACAGTCTTCATACCAGAGCTTTCTGCTTTAGGAAGATTGAGCTCCCACCAACCCAGCCAGTAAAGCTCTGATTCCGACAGCTTCTCAGATTCAGCCTTCCGATACAAGGCTTGCATACCCCTGATAATATCATCCAGAGGTGTGTCGAATACAAAAGCTGTCTTATCGAATTTCTCTTTTACAGGTCTCTTAGCCATCAAGATAGCCCTCTATCCACGAGAAGTCAGTCTTCCATTCTGGAACTTTGCTAAGCTCCCGCCATTCAGCAAAGCAGTCACGGTAGTAGGCCTCTGCCATACCTTTGGTGATCTTATTCACCTTAGCCAGCTGATTAACTGCCTGAGCATACTTGCCACGGATATTTGCTAACCCAGGATGCACTGATGTGTGGCAGTCTGGACATAGCGCTATCAGGCCAACAAGACGGATCACTCCATCTTCGAAAGTGTAAAGTTCATGACACTCCACCGGGTGTTTACTGCCTTTACCACCACACACCTCACAAGTGTAGTTGGCCTCTTTGTAGCACTTCTTACGGATCTTATCCCACTCACTTTTCTTTACAGCGTTTCGGAGGTTATTATACCAGGCTGTTTCTGGAATCAGCTGTACAATAAGCCTGCGTTCAGACTTCATTAAACGACCGTCTTCCATCAGTTCTCCAATTTAACCATACAGTGACCATCTTTCCACTTAGAAATCGACCTTTCGCCATTAGAGTAATAAACTTCAAGCTTAGCACGACCATCCTTGATCTGCAAAACCTTCGCTGTTTCCAGGGAACCATAACCGTAGTATACTGCAACAGTGTCGCCTACGTATACTGCACTCCCACGGTAATCGTTAATATAATCGGTGCCTTCTAAAGCCATATTATCAACCTCATTCAAAAAAGTGGGTCCGAGGACAAGATCCTGCCTCTCCTTGTTTCACAAGTTCGTAGAGCTCACCTTGGCTTGTCTCATAAAGGCAAATACGTTTACCGTTGTCCCGATATACATCGACAAGATACGCTGTTTCACCTGCAAACACGACACCACAGGCCAGACATGCCGCCATGAACAAAATTGCCAACAGAAAATCTTTCATGTTTAAAACCCTCCCAACTGTTTGATGAGGGAACAATACCACGTCCGTGTGGTTATGTCAATCACTAATCCAGAACAACACCTCCAAACTCTACAAATTTCTTAAGCAACTTGTCAATGGTTTTTGGATTTTGGTCGTACTGGTTGTATGGGAACGAAGCCCAAATATTTGAGGTCTTACGTATAGCAGATTTAATATGACCGTTATCTATGTCTTCAAGTGCTTTACGTTCCCTGATCAACTGGATTGCCCACTTATCCTGGCTATCTGGTCCAAAATCCGGCAACTTAAGCTGTTTTTTGTAATGTTCCCAGTATTTGACAAGAAATTGATATTTACCGCAGGCTGTAGTTCTTTGCCCTTTTGAGTTAAACACTTTACCAGGGCGACCGTTTGCAAAAGGGTGCGTAGAAAAATCTGTAAAGATTTCAGGTTTTCCGTCCATCCCATATGCTACAACATCGTATCCTCCACATTTGGTGGCAGGGTGGGTTGTTGTTCCCTCTGCCCAGCCAATAAGATCCAAGAAAGCTTTTCGTTGAACATTTTTATCAAGTTTCATTTTTCATACTCTCCAATCTACTTATAGCATACCCGATCAACAACACTGCAGCGCATTTTGTTGCAAACTGCATAATGATGACACCAGGCATTATCTCAAGAAACGCCACAGGACTGAATATTAGTGCATCCACAGCTGCTGTGCAAATGTTTACAAACACAAGATTGCTTGTGGTCTTATATAGCAGATTGGCAACACCGCAGGATGCCACCACAGCCACAAAACACCCTATCGCAGCTTGTGTTGATACAGGTGATACCGTAGCGGTAACCATGCCTGCAATAGCAACCATAGATACAGACCAAAATGCACCATATTGGTGGATCACACTGTCCCTGAGCGTCATGTTTACTGCAACACAACAAGAGGTTGTTATAGGGATAACCATCCATCCCCAAACCCCAACAGCTATGTTACACAGCGTAAATACTAGAACATAGATAAGAGCCCGTTGAAAAACGGGCATTCCATTAATCAGCCCCACTAAACCTCCTTACATTACTCCAGAACCTCCCAAGTGTCTGGGTTAACATTTCGGACGCAGGTACAGACTGGGAACTGATAGTTGTTATCTTCTGTTCGCGCCTGGTATTTAAAAGTCACAAACTTACCAATCAAATCGCACATCCTGTCATAACTGCGTTCTTCGTGTGTCCCCTTCATCTTCATCTTAACGACGACCCCGTCTTTGTCAACACAGACAAGAACTCCCTCATCGTTTTTATCTTTTTCAACATCTATAACCTTGGCCTCTGTGTCGTTGAACTTTTTCCACTTCAGAGCTTCCGAGGTGCGTTGACCATACTCATATTTACCACCAAAGTTACGCATAATGGTACCTTCATACCCCTCAGACATGAAGATACCTACAGACTCTTCACAGTGGTCTACAGTGTATGCAATCTCTGCATCAACGACTTTAATGTGATCGAGCATAAGAGCAGATACTGTATCTGCAACCTCTGACAGATCTGCACAACGTCCAGACTCTGTTTCAGGATCCCACCACACTTTATCACTAGGGATGTCAAAAATGTGGTACTCCAGATCATAACTGCAATAGCCGCCATAGCGGAGGTCGTCACGAACAGGAGCCACTTCTACAGGAACTTCCACCTTGTTAAAATTTTTGTATGTGGATAATCCGGCTTTGATAGCTGCAGCACGGCGTTTTTTATCTGCCTCGTAGTCTTTATCAATCTCTGCCTGAATTTCTTCCTGTGTGCGCCATCGTTTCGCAAGGGACACTATTTTCTGTAGTGGCAGGCCGTGAATATACAGCTCACCGTCCAGTTGTTTCACACCTGTGGTAAAGTTGAAAGAACGAAGTTGATCCAGTAGCTTTCCCTGAATAGGGTAGGACTTATTGCCACGGGAAATGAACTTAGGTTCCCCGTTCTGGAAAACGACAAGCATGCGAAGACCATCCAGCTTGCGTAGGATCCAGCAAGGGAGTTTAAGTGCCTTACCACGCTTCAAGTAGTCATGCACCAACATAGGTAAAAGATCAACACCTTGCTCGCAATCTTCCATACTTTCCACGTACCCGAGTCTGACCTGTTTTTCCCACTTGCTGATCGCTTCAAGCTCTGCCTGCTGCTCTGCTGTTGTTTCATTGGCACGGCCCACGTTCTTAGGCGTGCAGATCGTCTCTTTGTATTGCAGCTTACCATCAAGCTTGCCAAACTCTACGATAACCTTATCACCATCCGTAAATACTTTCCACTGTTGGTAGCTGCCATCTTTGTTCAGTGCGTACAGTGTTGTTTTGATTTGATGCATTACTCGGCCTCTTCCTTAAAAACTTTAAACATCTCTTCTTTACTCATTACCAACCAGTCTCCCATGAAGTCAACAAGCCAATCACCTTGATACAATACCAGGTTACCAAACGGCTCGACAAGCTCACACATGCGACGAAGATCTCTGGTCCGAACAGGTGACGATGTAAACACACCTGTATCAATCCACCGTTGCAGATCAGATACTGATGAAGAGCTTCCGTCAAACTGGTGTGCTTCTACAGGTTTAGCAAGATTAAATAATGGCATCGCAGCCCTCCTTATCTAACAGTTCTTTTATGGGATAAACCAGCAAGTGTGGATCGTGATAGCTGATGGTCTTATTCTGCCACACTATGAACTTAATTACAACCAAATTTACAATATCTTTATCACCATGTAGCCCAACACACACATTTGTCCATATTTTGTGGTTGAAGATCTTGCTATCGATGTAGATTTTAGTGTCAAACTTATCTTCCATTCTACCTATAAGTTTGATCAGCTCCTTCATCTGGTCGCCAAACACAGCATCTTTTTCAAGATCTCTGGAATGCTTGTACATAACTAACTACCTCACTGCATACTTTCCATAATAAGTAAAGCCGGGTAATCCCGGCTATGTTGTTAAATATACTCTGTTACATCCTTGAAGCTCGAAGGCTTCATAATCTTACCTTTACTGTCAAGGAATATAATAACTTTATTACCGTTGTAGAACTCCTCTTTAGCAACGAAACCTTCGTAGCGACCACCAAAACGACGCTCAAGATCTTCAATCTCTAACTCTATGAGCAATTCAGTAGACATATCTGCACTGGCACCGTGAGAATATCGTAGATGGTTAATCCGTGCAAACTTACTGTCATTAGATTTGAGAACCTTCCGCATCATCCCACACACATCGCCGCGAAGCTGGAACAGCAAAGCTGTTGACAACTCCGCTAAGCGGTAAGCTGACGCTCTTTGCTTGGATGTGTTTTTCGCAGCGATCAGTGTATCATAGAACTCACCGATCTTAAACTTAAGACCTCGCGGGTTATCAAACAGGTTTGACCAGTTTTCATGATTATCGTTAACAAGATAAGCAGCATAACTTGTAACAACGTGCAAATCACAGGCCTCTTTTAGCAGGTGATCCCCACCATCACCTTTCTCCAGCTCTTCTAAAACTTCATTAAACTCTTCCTCAATGAAACTAAGCTGGAGCTCAAACGGTGTGAATGATTTTTTCACTTTAGCTGCCACACGGTTCCAGTTTTCCACCCAGTTGGCAGACCAAAGGTAGTTTTCAGGTTGTGACAGTTTTTCCAGGTTGTCGATTAGTTTAGTATTCAGCATTAAAGGTCTCCTTTTAAAGTTCCATAAAGTTTTCTACGGTTTCAATGAATGTTTTATTGGAGAAAGCGTCAACAGCCCCGTTAAACCAGACAGGGATTCCACGATCCTCGTACTGGTAAATGTCACTACGTGAAATGCCATTCTCCTCTAAATGCTGCGAGTCGTATTTGTTCACAATCAGGAGTTTCGTTCCTTTATTGCAAGCAGGGAACAGCTCCCAGTTGAAGTTAATGACTGTATTTGAGCACCCAACAAGGATAACCATATCATTACTTGTAAGAGATGTCAACAGATCATACATGTCTGTATACTTTGGAGCTACTTCTCCGAAGAACACTACATTTGGCTTAACCCAGGTATACTTGCTTACATCTACCTCAGAGTATCCAATGTCTTTAATGACAGTACTTCCTTCAATATCTCCATAGACGATTTCTGGCAAATACCCGTGAACATGAAGAATATCCTTATGACCCACACCAGCACGCTCCAGCAAATCATCTACGTTGGTGGTCAGGTTAATCACACGACCAGACCAGCGAGAATACCACTCAGCAATCCGGAGATGTGCAATGTTAGGCTCAACACTGCCTAGAGCTACACGCCGTGCATTGTAAAATTCATGCACCTTGTCGTAGTTCTTGTCAAAGGTGTGGATATTGCACACCTCATCAATGCTGAAATTCTCCCACATTGCAGTGCTACCAGATCTGAAAGTTGGGATACCGGATTCAGCACTCAAACCAGCACCAGAGATGATAATCAGTCGTCGCATAGGTGTCCTCAGTAAATGTTCTGTTTAATCTCTATTCCAAACTTCTTGAACGAATCGGCTGCAAGCATAAATTTACGAGCAGCTGATGGGTTAGAAGTATGCACGAAAATCTTCACGTTGTCAACCACAGGGGGCTTACAAAATACAAATTTTTCCTCCAACATGGAGAAGCAGTCGTACCCTTCGAAGACTTCTCCTAAATCATTGTCAAAATGCCACTCAGAGACGCGTCTGTAGAGCTTTCTCTTATCGTTAATGAAATCCATAAACTCGGAGGAATTCTTTAGCCAGAGAGCGTCTGAGAGCCCATAATTTGACGGATCTCTTAAGTCATCAAGCCACACAATCCACTTCTTCATTGCATATAGTCCTCGTTGTGGAAATAGTAGTCAAGTATCTCACGTCGTTCCTGCTCCAGGAGGCAGTTCCACACATCCTCTGTGTAGTTGCTACGAATGAAGTTTACCATACCATAAAACTCCTCGTCAATACGCTTGAAGATATCGTCATCCCATATTTTCCATGCCTTTCCACGCATAACTGCCTTGCGTGCCAGGTAGTACGGTGACTTAATCTTCATCAACAGGTTGTAAGGGTAGAAAGGCTCACGGATCATGTAGCCTTCACCTCTTGTTTCTACAGCCAACTCTTTTGCCTGACTGAACTTGATCTCGCGCACAGTGTGTGGGCGCTTTGCACCAAGGTGTTTGGCAATACCGTCCAGAGCTGCTTCCGGCAGCATAATTCCTGAATCGTTGTACCTGCAGCCTATCAGATATGCCCCGTGGTCTTCCTGGACAATGTGGGGATCTGAAGGGTGGCAAATCTCAAACATGAAGGTCATGTTTTCCTTGCCCATAACCTTTTTGATAAGACCCAAGTCACCACACTGATCCCGAATAGTTTCCTTTGCAAGGTTGCAATATGGAGAGTCAAGAGATCCTGTTGTTGAGAACAACAACTCCCCTTGATGGGATGATACCACCCCAAGGAATCCGTTCTTCTTCTCTACCGCCGTGACAATCGTGCGATCCGGTAAGTCTGTTCCGTTCTCTCCGAGGTTAAAAACCTTTGTGAAAGGCCATGCCACAACATTACCTTCTCTGCCAACAATGATCCCACGGCACTCAAGGAGGCGAGGAGATATGTGCCACAGATTGTTGTAGAATACCTTCCGTGCGTATTTATACAGCTTTAATCCACTATCTGGGTAATATTTACTGGTTACCAGTCCTTTCTCTACTAAATCATCTGCTGTGAAGTATTTCATAATAAGACCTCTGTTTTGTCAAATTCTGCACAACTATGCCACACACAGAGATTAAAGTCAACACTTGACATCGCTAAATGGTGGTGGTAATATTCAGGAAAATTAACAACAACAGGAGAGACAGATGGACAAGATGCTATATATTGTGCGTGGATTACCGGGGTCTGGTAAATCAACACTGGCAAATGCTCTGTCATTAGATGGCTTGTATCCACACTTCGAGAACGACATGTTCTGGTATGACGATGACGGTAATTATAATTGGGAAGCAAGTAAAGTGGCACTTGCTGCAAAATGGTGCAAAGAAAATGTAGAAGATATGATGCTTATGGGTTACGACCGTGTCGTGGTGAGCAATACCTTCACAAAAGAAAAACATGTGCAAGAGTATGTTGACATGGCAATCCGTCATGGGTATAGTTACACTGTAATCGTGGTTGAAAACCGGCACGGTAACAAAAGCACCCATAATGTTCCTGACAAGGTTGTGGATCGTATGGAGCGGGAGTTGAAAAACTGTATTAAACTTAAATGAGGACAGTATGAAATATTTTATAACAAGCGACACACACTTTCTCCACCAGCGTGTTATGGAGTTTGACTCGTGTCAAAAGCACAGAGCACAATATAACCATGATCTTGACAGCATGAATGCAGGGATCATCACAGAGTGGAACTCTACTGTGTCGCCAGAGGACACTGTGTTTCACTTGGGCGACATTGCATGCACCAAGGATAAGAATATCAACAACTTACTGCCAGACGTTATAAATATGTTGAACGGACATATTATTCTTGTTCGTGGCAACCATGACACAAAGACGACTGTCAGAATTATGAAAGAGTTCGGTCATGATGTTGTAGATTATTACGAGCTTCGCTACAACAAGAGCTTGATCTGTATGAGCCATTACCAGTTTGCAACGTGGAACAGAAAGCACCACGGATCAGTCCAACTGTTTGGTCATGCTCACGGAACCACACAGCAGTTCTTCGGCAGGCAATTTGATGTCGGATGGGATGTGTGGGGAAGATTGCTACCACTGGAGGAGGCATACAGCCTTGCAATGAGTTTTGATATTGACAGCAGGGTTTGATCCCTGCTATACTAAGAATAAATAAACAACCACACAGGATACTACTATGAATGACAACCGCCCGTTCACTATGTATGCATGGGACATAGCTCAAGTTAATTACATGCTAAATACCTCTACAAGAGAGGTGGTTCGCATCACATACACGGAGGCTTTGATTTACTGCTATCTTGCAGGTTTCTGGGGATCCCCACTCGGTAAAAAGCGTAGAATGAAGGATAAAGCAAAATCCTTGAAAATATCACAAAGGAAGATTGGCGAACGCCTTAACATGGATTACAGGACTGTTGGGAAAGGGATGAAAAAACTGGAAGAGGTAGGGGTTCTGCAATTTTACCACATCCCTCAGCAAAGAGTGTGTTACAAAATAGCCGCCGTATGCTCTACAGACGAGTATCTTAAAAAGGCTGTAGATAGAAACGGCATCCAGGTAGAGGTGGATGTTGAAATTATAACCGAAAGTGGTGAAGATTTCTGATACATATTTGCATCAGATAGGTGTGCATTTCGATACATATTTGTATCAGATTTTTGCAAAAATGCATCAGATTTCCGGTATCATCTGGTGCATATATGCTCCAGATCTGATGCATAGTTGTATCAACATCCTTATAGATATAGATATATAACTGACTGGGAAGCATTCCCTCTTCCCACTCAGTAACTCTAACTAACTCACATCCGTTCGTAAGTTAGAGTTGTGCACGTTCGTAGCCTCACTTGCCCACCAACGATGTCGGTGTTCAAGTTCTGCTCCGAACCCACACAATACTTTACTGAATAACTTAATTAAAGAATAATAGAAAAAAGAAAAGTATAAAAGAAAAAGAGAAAAGAAATTCCCTTCTCCCATGAAGGTGTGGGTCGGCCCTTCAATGGCACTCGCCTATGAGGGGCGAGATGCCGGGCCTCCATAGACCGCCTTTGACAGCAATGCACACATGCAGGGCTGTTCACGTTGTGTGGGAAGAGCAAAGCGATAGCGCAGGCCAAAGGCCGAGCACCAATGCGGGCCGCCGACGAAAGCTTGCCAGCGCCGGAAGGAGTCGGTTGAGAGTCTTCCGCGCGAGTTTGACTAAAATCTAGGTGCGTAAACGGACAAGAATGCCTCTAAACAGTCATCTGACAATGCAAACTGCACTAAGTAAGGTAATCACACCAGTTTGATAGAAAAGCTCGTTACAAAGCGATACAGTGCGTTTTTCTATAACTGGTAGAGGAGTCAGATATGAGCTCACATAAAGACGACCGTGAAAAGATGGCAAAACGTTATCAGAACGAAGAGCAGATGGAGAAAACTTTTAAGTGGAGGCCTGGTTTTCAGCGTAATCATTCTAACGCTTGTGATCGCAAGCATCCAGATAAATGGCTGACACCACCAGCTAACGCTGTACAAATTAACGAAGAAAAGGAACCGTCACCAGGAAAGGATGGCAACTACATTCGCACCAAGGAAGCAAGTCATAAGGATGAGGGCTATCTCTTGGATAAGGTTCTGGAGAGCGTAGAGACAGAGGTAGACACCACACGAAACCTTTTTCTTAGTTGGTATCGCACAGGGTTTTTCGACATCAAGGCCATTCGCCATGTTTGCGATATTAAAAAGTCTGCCTATGATGACGACTCTCTGCATCGCACTCTGAGACAATACTCAGAAAGGTATGGTCATCCAATCATCTCTGTTGACGATATTAATGAAGTGATGTATCATGCAGAGGTGGTTGCAGGAAGGTTCGGTGATGCATATCTGGGTATTCTTTCTGCAGAGAATGAAGTAATGTTGAACAAGATTTATTATGAACGATAAGGAGAGTTTGATGAGTAATTTATCAGTTTTCAATTTCGATAACAATCAAATCACAGCTATAGTTTATGAGGGTAAGCCAGCATTTGTTGCTGTGGAAGTGGCTATGGCGCTTGGATATCATAACCCAACACGTTCTTTAGCTGATCATTGTAAGTCGTTGATTAAACTTAATTATACTGAAACGGTAGAATTAGGTTTTGGACACAGACCTAAGGGTATAATCCTCATTAGGGAGGCAGACGTGTACCGTCTGGTCATGCGTTCGAAACTAGAATCAGCAGAGCGCTTCCAAGATTGGGTTGTTGAAGAAGTGCTGCCATCTTTGCGTGAAAATGGTTACTACGGTTGCAAACCTGCACTCCCTGATTTTACCGACCCAGTTGCTGCAGCTCGTGCATGGGCAGATGAGGTAGAACAAAAACTGTTAGCACAGAAAGAAGTTGAACGTCTCTCTATCGAAAATAAGCAGGCATTAGATTATGTTGACCGTCAAGCACGCTACATCGGGAATTTGGAAAAGCAGTTACGTGATGGCTTAACGCTCCCTGAATTTGCCAAGCGGTTGAATGGTGTAAATGTGCAGAAGATTAACGCATGGGCCTCTAAAGCAGGGTGGATGCACAAGCATGGAAAGCTATACATGACTTCCTCTCTTGGCAGATCAAAAGGGTTTGTGTATGATAAGGATGGGACATATACAAACAATGCAGGAGAAGAAATGTGGACATCTAAAGTTCAATTGACCAACGACGGTGCTCGCAAGGTTTATCGTGAGTATCTGAAACTAAATCTGCCGATGAAGAAATCTTGGAACGGTGAGTTCTCTAACGACCCATTTAAGGATGGTGTATGAATAATCCGGTAGCAAAGAACTGCAATAAGTTTAACAAAGCTGCAATTCACACAAACAGGAAAAAGAGTTGGTCTCCAGACCTTGACGAGGAGCTTGAGGATTACTTTGAAGGCCTTGTAAACCATGCAGACGAGATTGCGGTTAAAGAATATGCAGACAGGAAGGATAAGGCTGGAATCTGTTGACAAAAATAATGTTACCTGATAAGATCTGCAGTATGAGGTGAGACAATTTTAACTTACGAGGTCTACAGGTAATGTTATGTTTAAGGTTAAGCTCGTTTTTCGTTCCATAAATGAGGACTATTTAGAAGATGAAGGTGAATTTCGTGCACTAGACGATGCAGTGGATTTTGCCAACGACTTAGCTTGCATGAATACAGGTTATGGGTTAGATTGTTGGGATGGCGGTGTGCAGATCGGTGACAGCAAAATATTTTACTTCTACCCAGAGCCTGATAACAAACAAATCAAGTATGTTTTATTTATTTGTGCTTTACAATGAGGTTGTTTTCGTGTATTATGATGAATATCCAATTTAAAGATGAGTTCGATGGCTTTATCTCCGGATGCTTTGAAACAGGATTTGGAGAAGGCTGAGTTCCCCTTAGAGGGCTTGATAGTGCACCACACTTAAAATGGTAGGGGCAGCCAGCACATGACGATGTGACCCCGACCAACCTGTAACAAGGTCAAGGCGAAGTCCGGTAATGGGTTCTGGTTTCCCACTTGATGGGACTTGCGGCTCAGGACGCTGAGCAAGTCGCAGGGAATGCCACCCTGCGGCGAACTTGACAATCTGTATTTGCTGTGATAAAATCCACCTATCACGTGATAATGGAGGAAACATGGCCGATACAACTAAAAAGCGTCGCCGTAGAGGCAGACCTCTGAAAGAGGAATCCAACGCCATTCAGCTGGAGAAGAACATCCTTGATATGAAGGAATCTTTTATAGCAATGGTTCCAGAGGCTCACAAAGTTTTAAGAGAGCTGATGTTGGACCCGAAAACCAAACAAAATATTCGTCAAAGCATTGCAGAGTATGTTATCGATAAGGCATCTAGAATGCAGGAAGAATATGATGAGATGTTTGGTGAAGAGGAAGAGGATGTGGTAGTAGGAGAGGCTGAAAAACCAGCACCTTTTATGCCATTCACCACTGAAATACAGCCTGTTAGCAATAGTTAAAATATTTTCTTGACAAACTTTGCTTAACAGTGTAATATTGTAAACATGGTCTCCCACCTTTTCTGGCGGCTCAGGTGTAAAAGAAAGCCACCCAGTGCCCTGTTAGCTTAGTGGATAAAGCAGCGGCCTTCTAAGCCGTTGACACTGGTTCGAATCCAGTACGGGGTGCCAAATTGGGGAGTTATCCCGTAGAGGTAGCGGTGTAGACTGTAAATCTATTGTCATTGCGACTCGGGTGGTTCGACTCCACCACTCCCCACCAAAATCTTGGATTTGTGATAAATAATACAGATAATGGTATTGATGTTTATCGTCGTTTATACTAGTCACTAACTGTTCGAGAATCAGTACCATTATCAGTGTTGTTTATAAAAGAGAGTAGGGAGCATGGTGCTCAAGCGGTCTTGAAAACCGTCCCGTTGAGATATCCTCGATGATGGTTCGACTCCATTACTCTCTGCCAGATCGAGGATCATTAAATTAAGCGAGTGCCGGAAGCAGAACCGGATTATCAAATGTTACAGTCGTCATCGCCGACTAGCAGCGTGATCCTTCTATTATGCTAGGTAGGCCCTTTGGCAAGGGCGAGGATTTTTAATCCTGAAAATAGACGAGGTAGTCGTTGAATACATAGGTGGTTCGATTCCATCGCCTAGCACATTTTAACAGATTAGTTTGCTGATGTAGCACAATAGGTAGTGCAATTGATTTGTAATCAATAGGTTGCGGGTTCAAGTCCTGCCATCAGCACCAAGGCCCTGTAGCTGGAAGGTTCAAGCAAGCGACTCATAATCGCCAGACGGTGGTTCAATTCCACCCAGGGTCACCAAACTATAAACTCTCCGCGTAGCTCAGTTTGGTAGCAGCGCCTGATTTGGGATCAGGAGGTCGAGTGTTCGAATCACTCCGTGGAGACCAATTTCACTAT
>Ga0129313_1000037_pt1 | contig 139341 bp, 152 predicted proteins | sample O1105metagenome_FD_94436 | JGI IMG/M metagenome (GOLD analysis project Ga0129313, IMG submission 94436) | Orangutan group fecal microbial communities from fecal samples from Wisconsin, USA - O1105 metagenome | ecosystem: Host-associated > Mammals > Digestive system > Large intestine > Fecal... | reverse complement strand
TATGGAATCTATAATAGTAGAAAGTTTATTCTGTGATAGTAGTCAAGATGCCGAATTATTTAATAAGAAAACTGATGAATTAGCAAGAGCTATTGCCAATGGAATTGATAGTAGAGTGAGTTTAAATATATCTAAGCCACAAAAGCCAATTAATAAGGAGGAATATGATATGAAAAAAATAGTAACTTATTTAGGAGATGCAGATCTATTTGCTGCAGTAATGGTGGCTCAAAAATTATCTTGCCCATTAATGCGAGTTAATGATTTTAAAGCTAGTGGATTAAAGGCAGAGCAAGTAATTCAGATAGGTGGAAATGCTAATGATACTAATAGATTTTCAACAATGAAAAATGCAGCTAATAAGTATCTATAGGAGATAATATATTGAATTTACTTATAATCTAATCCATAATATCAGTATAAGATTTTATAAGGGGGATTAGATATGATAGGTTTACTATTAGCAATTGGTGCTGTTTGTATAATAGTTTTTTTCAACAATTTTGTATCTATATTAAAAAAGATACAAATAGATGGACATACAAGTGAAAATACATCTTGGTGTATAATTTCAATAATAGTATTATGGGGAATTTCAATATTTCTCTGTTCTATTTGAAGATATATTAGGCTAATAGAAGGGGTAGTGAGATAAAACTCGCTACCATTATTTTTTTAGTTTGCCCTGCATGGGGATAATCTAACGGGTGAAAGTCCCTAATGCAGCTTAGTAGTAGCAAGCATACAGCTGAACACCAATGGTGTCAACCGTGAGGTAGAATATGAAGGAAGATGTAGGTAAATCTCTGGTCTGACGGACAGAAATCACATATAAGGCATGTTGCACTGGGTAAGATTGCTAAACAAACTGAAGCCCTATACTACTCGAAAGTGTAACGTGTAAATGTGGCAGATATATGGAGTGAAGGATTATACTCTTAACTGGGGAGGTCTGAATGGTAAGCTATGCATGAAAATGAACTTTTTTACTTAGTAAGCTATACCGAGAGGTATAGCTGAACGTTCAGAAGTCAGTTCAAGTCATAGTACTGAATGAACCTTTCGAAAGTTGAGGTTAGGGAAGGACTTGACAATAATTAGTTGAGAGTCGTGAGAATGGCAATTCATGTTTGAAAGCAGACAACCGTTGTACAGACTATCTAATTGAAGATAGAGTAGAACTCGAAAACAAATGTTAGAAGTGCTTAGTGGAGCATACGCTCAATGCATGAACAAGATTCACTTAATTAATTGCTGAACCACCGTGTACCGAACGGTACGCACGGCGGTTAGTCACCGCCTCCTACTCGATTTTTTATAATTTATATTCTAAAATAAATTAATAAGGATCAGGCACTGTTCCATTTCCCTGTATAAACCATAGTCCTAATTTTGATTTATACAGGGAAATTGGTCCAATATTTTTATCTCCATATGAGAAATAAATTGCTACATTATTAGGGTTAGGCGAATATTTTTGCTCAGTCACAGTTCCCTTTATTGCAAAATTAAAATGTGCCTTAAAAAAAACATAAGCCCTTGCATTTCTTAGTTCATCCGTTTTTATGAATATAAATGTTGGCAAAAACAAAAATATAATAATAAACAAACAAACAAATTTTACTTTTGGCTTTTTCATAATCAAAATCCTTTCGTATTTACATACTGTAATACATATATTTATAGCATGTATTACCAATATGTGCAAATAAATTGTTTGCTTATTTACAATACAGTTATTTATTGTTAAACTGTATGAGGAATTAAAAAAAAGGGGGGGGGATACATAATGAAGAAAAAAGTCATATCATTTTTATTGGTACTTTTAGTACTTTTATCGAATTTTCTAATTGCTTTTGGAGACGAAGTAACAACATCTTCAAAAGCAGATGAGGTCGTATCTACAGATAATTTAATTATACCTACTGAAGGTGAGAATTTAGAAAATGGAATAGTAGATATGAACGATGTAACTGATGATTTTGAAAAAACTAACAAAAAGTTTCAAAATGCAGAGGAATATGTCCAAGATAAGCTTGAGAATCTTGGAATTGATATGAACGATGTTGTTTCTAAAAATGCTAGTGATGAGCTTAGTTCTAACAGTTTGAATGATAATAGAATTATGGCTAGGTCAATTGGAGCCGGTAACTCAAAAATATTAAGATATGATGGTTCAATGTCTCCAGAAGTTCAAAGATGGGGCTGGTGGTGTGGACCTGCAGCAGCTTTGAATGCTATAGACTGCCATTCTTATCATACTACAGGGAAGAATACTCGATTCAATCAAGGCAACATGGCAACAGCTCTTGCAACTACTTCACACACAGGTTTAAGTGTAAGGTGGACAGCAACATTAAATGATTATATGCCAGGAAATAGATATAGTTTAGCATTTGGGAGAAATTATGGATCTGAATGGACAAAAAAGTTACTGGGAGGTATAGTATGTGATATCGACAACAACTTTCCAGTAATTGTAGATGTGAAACAAAATCCATCCCTTGGATTTTTAACAACAAATTATCGTAATAGATATAATTCAAATGGAAATAAAGATATTTATCACTATATTACGATTATCGGATATATGTTTAAATCCGATGGTTCTTGTTATATAAGATACATGGATTCATGTTCTTATAATCATGGTGTTTACACTGTTCCTTTATCTACATTAGCTAACATAAGTAAGGAACTAGGTATGGTGTTTTAAAAAAATTTTTTGATAATATTTTATGTAAAAGAGTGTTTTTATATAATCTTGAATATCAAACACAAGTGAAGCTAATGTTTGAACCAACTAATTTATTGCACATACTTGGAGCTTAACATATATCGGGATAAAAGTATAAAGCTACAAAATTTAATAACGATTTATCAAGATTGGGATTTACCAATTAATAATGGACTGGGGAAACTAGTCTTTTTTACTTGAAGGAAATTTATGGTATATGTAGAATAGTATATTGTAGGGGTGGTGTTATGGTTAAGAAAGGATATGAAAGAATAGATGTAACTTTTTCTAAGACTTCTGATATAGAAATGCAATTGTATAAATATGATGTAGCATTTCACAAAATTTATAGTATTTTTGATACAACATAATATCACAATGAAAAAGTAAGTGAGAATAGCCATTTAATGTCTAATTTACTTACTTTTTTGATGTATTTTTATATTGAATATAAGTCTACATACACTATATAATTTGGGTAGATAGAACAAAACTTTGACATAAAAATAAGTGTAAGATCTACATATCTGTATTGGGGGATTAAGAGATGACGGATAATGAAAAAGAGTTTTACAATTTATTATCAGAACTTATTTTAAAAGAAGAGAAAAAGGCCAAGGGTAATCCTTAGCCTTTCTTTTCGTGTATTGTATATGCTATAATACTATAGAAATTTAATAAATATATTGGATATTGGAGGAACATCAACAATGAGTAATAATGTAAAAAATATAAATAAATTAAACGAACCTAAAACCTTCTGGATTTGTACATGGGGTTGTCAAATGAATGAAGAGGACTCCGAAAAATTATCTGGTGGATTAAAACCATTAGGATATGTAAGAACTGACTCTAAAGAAGAAGCGGATATAATAATCTTTAATACATGTTGTGTTAGGGAAAATGCTGAGCAAAAGGTAGATGGAAACTTAGGGGCTTTAAAAAAACTAAAAAAAGAGAACCCTAATAAGGTTATTGCTGTTACAGGTTGCATGATGCAACAAGAGGGAATGGCAGACAAAATAATAGGTAAGTTTCCTTTTGTAGACATAATTATAGGAACTCATAATGCTTATAAGTTTACAGAATATCTTGGAAGAGCTTTAGGTGGCGAAAGACCTATAGTAGAAATTTGGGATAAAGAAGCAGATATAATAGAAGGAGCTCCTATTGATAGAGCAAGTACTATAAAAGGCTTTGTTACAATAATGTATGGTTGTAACAACTTCTGTACTTATTGTATAGTTCCCCATGTAAGAGGACGTGAAAGAAGTAGAAACTCTGCTGAAATAATAAAAGAGATAGAGAATATGGTTAAAGAGGGATATAAAGAAATCACCCTTCTTGGACAAAATGTTAACTCCTATGGTAAGGGATTAGACGAAAATATTAACTTTGCGGAACTTTTAAGAAGAATAAATAAAGTAGATGGTATTGAGAGAGTGAAATTTATGACTTCTCATCCAAAGGACTTAAGTGATGAAGTAATTGATGTAATTGCAGCTGGAGATAAGTTATGTGAATCTATTCATCTTCCAGTACAATCTGGATCATCAAGAATATTAAAAAAGATGAATAGACACTATACTAGAGAGCAGTATTTAGAATCAATTAGAAAAATTAAAGAAAGAATTCCTAATGTAGCATTAACTACGGATATAATTGTAGGATTCCCAGGAGAAACTGAAGAGGATTTTGAAGATACTTTAAGTCTAGTTAAAGAAGTTGAGTATGATTCTGCCTTTACCTTCTTATATTCTAGAAGGGGTGGTACTCCTGCAGACTTAATGTTTGACCAAGTAGATGAAAAAGTTAAAAAAGAGAGATTTAATAGATTAGTTGAAGTCGTTAATGAAATTTCTGCTAAGAAAAATAAGCTTTATGATGGAAAAATTGTTGAAGTTCTTGTAGAAGGTGAAAGTAAAAGTGATGATACAAAATTAACCGGAAGGACAAGAACAAGTAAACTAGTTAATTTTACTGGTAATAAAGAAAATATAGGTAAGTTAGTTAATGTTAGAATCACTAAAGCAAATTCTTTTTCATTAATAGGAGAAGAAGTATAAAAGCGACTTTGTCGCTTTTTTAAAATAATTATGAAGGAGAGATATATATGGCATTAACTCCAATGATGCAACAATATTTTCAAATTAAAGATAAATATAAAGAATGTATCTTATTTTTCAGACTAGGCGATTTCTATGAAATGTTCTTTGATGATGCTAAGGTTGCATCAAAGGAGTTAGAGTTAACACTAACGGGAAGAGATTGCGGTCTTGAAGAAAGAGCTCCTATGTGTGGGATTCCTTTCCATGCAGCTAAGAATTATATTGGAGCCTTAATATCAAAAGGGTTTAAGGTAGCTATTTGTGAGCAGGTAGAAGATCCAGCAGTGGCTAAGGGAATTGTAAAGCGGGATGTAGTAAAAATTTATACCCCAGGAACTTACACAGAAGCTTCCTATTTAGATGAGAGTAAAAATAGCTATACAGCTAGTTTATATGTGAAAGAAAATTACATTGCATTGGCCTTTTGTGATGTGTCTACAGGGGATTTCTATACTACTGAATTTAAATATAATATTAATGTACTTATAGATGAGCTGTGTAAATTTAATCCTCGAGAGATAATTATTACAGAAAACTTTAACCAAGAGATTATGGATGAAATTATAAGTAGAACATCCTTTTATATATCCCACTTCCAAGACGATAATTTTAATATGGAAGAAGAAGATCTTAAAGAACAGTTCTTGAACATAGAAATAGATAAATTGTCAGAAATAGTAACTAAAACTTGTAATGGATTAATTAGATATATAAAAGAAACTCAAAAGGTTTCCTTGACTCATATAAACCATATAGAGATATATGATATCTGCACCTATATGACCATAGATGTTAACTCAAGAAGAAACCTTGAACTGGTAGAGAATATCAGAGATAAAGGAAAAACAGGAACTCTTTTATGGGTTATAGATAAAACAAATACATCTATGGGTGGAAGAAGAATTAGAAAGTGGTTAGAAGAGCCTCTAATTATTAAGGAAGATATTTTAAATAGACAAGATGCCATTGAAGAGTTTACTAAGGATATAATCTTAATGGAAGATTTAAAGGAAGCTTTAAATAGCATTTATGATATTGAGAGATTGGTTGGTAAAATAAGCTCTACTGCAATAAATGCAAAGGAACTTATATCATTAAAGCATTCCATTGCTAAAGTTCCAAGGATTAAAGAACTTATTTCTAATCTTACAAGTCCTTTAATGAAGGATGTTTATTCTAACTTAGATGAGCTAAGAGATATTTGGACTTTTCTCGAAAGCTCTATTATGGATGAACCTTCTTTGTCTGTTAAGGAAGGTAATATTATTAAAACTGGTTATAATTCATTAGTAGATGAATTAAGAGAAAGTAAAACTAATGGAAAGCTTTGGCTTGCAAATTTAGAAAATGAAGAGAGAATAGCTACAGGTATAAAATCCCTTAAGATTTCTTATAATAAGGTTTTTGGATATTATATAGAAGTTACAAAATCTAATCTTTCCTCAGTGCCAGAAGGAAGATATATTAGAAAACAAACTTTGTCTAATGCTGAAAGATATATAACTCCTGAGCTTAAGGAGATGGAAGATAAAATCTTAGGAGCAGAAGAGAAATTAATTGCTCTTGAATATTCTATATTTACAGAGATTAGAGAGAAATTAGAAGAAAATATAGAGAGAATGAAAAATACAGCTAAGCTTATATCTGAAATTGACTGTATATGGGCTTTGGCTATGGTTGCTAGAGAACATAATTATGTGAAACCTGTAATTAATACTGAGGGAATCATAGAAATTCAAGAGGGCAGACACCCAGTTGTAGAAGTTATTACAAAGGCAAATAGCTTTATATCTAATGATACTACCTTAGACCTTGAAGACAATAGACTTATGTTAATTACTGGTCCTAATATGGCTGGTAAGTCTACATATATGAGACAGGTAGCTTTAATTACATTATTAGCTCAAATGGGAAGTTTTGTTCCTGCCAAAGAAGCAAATGTTTCTATTTGTGATAAAATATTTACTAGAATAGGAGCTTCTGATGACTTAGCTGGTGGTAAGAGTACCTTCATGGTAGAAATGTGGGAAGTATCAAATATTCTTAATAATGCTACCAATAAGAGTTTGGTTCTTCTTGATGAAGTTGGTAGAGGTACTAGTACCTACGATGGACTTAGTATTGCATGGGCAGTTATAGAGTATATATGTAAAAATTCAAATATTAAATGCAAAACCCTATTTGCCACACATTATCATGAATTAACTAAGCTAGAAGGAGAAATTCCAGGAGTGAAAAATTACTCTATTTCAGCAAAAAAAGTAGATAATAATATTATATTCTTACGTAAAATTATAAAGGGTGGAGCAGATGAATCTTATGGTATAGAGGTTGCTAAACTTGCTGGATTACCTTCAGCAGTAATTTCTAGAGCAAGAGAAATTTTAGAAACTTTAGAAGATGGCACTTCAAAAGATATAATCAAAGAAGAAGCGAAAACTGTAATTCCATCTACAGAGAAATTAGAAAAAATAGAAAAAGAAATTTGTTTAACTCAGCAAATAGCTTTTGAAGATGTAGCTATGCAAAACTTAATTGACGAAATTAAATCTATAGATGTACTTAATCTTACACCTATGGATGGATTTAATAAATTATACGATATTATAAAAAAAGCTAAGAATATATAGATAAAATAATTATTTAAGGTGGGTGTATTATGAGAAGAATCAATTTATTATCTGAAAACACTGCCAATAAAATTGCAGCAGGAGAGGTTGTTGAAAGAGCTAGTTCTGTTGTTAAGGAATTAGTGGAAAACAGCCTTGATGCTGATAGTAAAAACATAACTATTGAAATAGAAGATAGTGGCAATAAGCTTATAAGAATCACAGATGATGGACGTGGTATTCATCCTGAAGATATAAAAATAGCTTTTTTGCCTCATGGTACAAGTAAGATAAGTTCCGTGGAGGATATTTACGATATTCAATCCTTTGGATTTCGTGGAGAAGCTCTTGCTAGTATAGCTGCTGTTTCAAAGGTAAGACTGAAATCAAGGATGGAAGCTTTTGATTATGGTAGAGAGATCTATATTGAAGGTGGAAAAGTAATCTATGAGAAAGATGTAGGTTGTAATTTAGGAACGGAAATTGAAGTTAAAGATTTATTCTTCAATACTCCAGGGAGACAAAAGTTTCTAAAATCACCTCAAAGAGAAAAATCTATAATAAATGACTTGGTATTAAAGCTAGCTCTAGGAAATTATAAGACTTCTATAACCTTAATTAATGATGGAAAACAAACCCTTAGAACCTTTAGTGAAGATGAACTAGATAAAACCCTTAGAATTTTATATGGAAAAGAAGTATATGAAAATGTAATACCAATAGAAAACCATAGCGATATTTTATCTGTATATGGATATATTGGAAAAGAGAGTATTAGTAGAGGTAGTAGAAATAGACAAAGCATTTTTGTAAATAAGAGACTTATAAAAAGTTCTTTAATAACTGCTGCGGTAGAGAATGCATTTAAATCCTTTATTATGGTAAATAAATTTCCCTTCTTTGTTATACACATTGATATATTTCCAGAATTTATAGATCCCAATGTACATCCAACTAAAAATGAAGTTAAGTTTTTAGAGGAAAGAGTTTTATTTAAAACTATATTTGATGGAGTTCATAGTGCATTAAAAGAAAGCTTAAAGAAGAGTTTTATTATACCAGAAGAAATAGAGGATTTAGCTATAGTTCAAGAGGATAAACTACATAAAAGCTATACTTCTTCAGAACCTAGTCAAATTGGATATTTAAATGATAATCACTATACTAGTGAGGATAATAATTTAGGTTATAATAAGGATTTGGGATTTAATAAAGAAGTAAATTATAATGACAAACCTTCTTATATAAGAGAAATTCCTATTGAAAATCAAGTTGAACCTAAAGGAGATAATATATATTCTAATAAGGAAATATCAAGGATTCCTAAAATTCCACCAATTAAACTTATTGGACAGTGTTTTAATAGTTATATAATTGGTGAATATTTAGATGAATTGTATTTAATCGATCAGCATGCTGCTCATGAGAAGATATTATTTGAAAAGTATAGAAAAAATATAGGTAATTTCAATGTGGTAAGTCAGATTTTAGCTGTACCTACAATCATTCCATTAACCTTTGATGAATATGCAATTTATAAAGATAATGAAGAAATTTTCTTAAATGCAGGATTTGTGGTTGAAAGTTTTGGTGAAAATGACGTATTAGTTAGAGAAGTTCCAGTGTTTTTGGGGAAACCTCATATAAACAATTTATTTCATGATATGATAGAAAATATAAAATCCATGGGCAGTGGTTTAACCATAGATATAAAATATGATAAAATAGCTTCTCTTGCTTGTAAGGCAGCTGTAAAAGCTAATGATAAATTATCAGATGTAGAGATTTTATCCCTTCTTGAAGAGTTAAGGTATATAGATGAACCATTTACATGTCCACATGGTAGACCTACTATAATTAAATATTCATTAAAGGAAATAGAAAAAAGTTTTAAAAGAATTTAGTATGAAGGGATTAAAGCAATGAAAGATTTATTTATATTAGCAGGACCTACTGGTATTGGTAAAACAAAGATTTCAATTCATATTGCCAAAGAACTTAATGGGGAAATAATATCTGCTGATTCTATGCAGATATATAAGAAGATGGATATTGGATCTGCTAAGATATCCAAAGAAGAGATGAATGGTGTGAAGCATCATCTCATTGATTTTTTAGATCCTAGTGAAAACTTCAGTGTGGCAGAGTTTAGTTCTTTGGCAAAGGAAACCATTGAAGAAATAAGCATTGAAAATAAGCTTCCCATGCTGGTAGGTGGCACTGGGCTTTATATTAATTCTCTTATTTATAATTATAGTTTTGCTGAAACTAATAAAGATGAAGCTTATCGCAAAGAACTAGAACAGTTAGCCTTAGAAAATGGAGTAGAATATGTTCATGAGCTGTTAAAAGCCGTTGATGAAGTGAGTTATAACAAGTTATATCCCAATGATCTTAAAAGGGTAATTAGAGCTTTAGAGGTTTATAAGGTAACAGGAATTCCTATATCTGAAGCAGCTAAAAATGATGAGATTTTTGATATACCTTACAAAGTTTATTATTATGTATTAAATATGAATAGAGATAAGCTTTATGAAAGAATTAATCATCGTGTTGACTTAATGTTAGACGCTGGTCTTCTAGAAGAAGTAATAAGGTTAGAAAAAGAAGGATATACCACAGATATGCAATCTATGAAGGGAATAGGTTATAAAGAACTATTACAACATCTTCATGGTGAAGTTTCTAAAGAGAAGGCTATAGAAAATATAAAGCAATTTAGTAGAAATTATGCAAAACGTCAGCTTACTTGGTTTAGAAAAGATCCAAGGGTTAAGTGGATAGACAAGGATGATTTTTCTAATGATGAGGATGTAGCAAAATTTATTATTAATGATTATAAAGAGAAAAAATATAAAGACTAAGTTAATTTTAAATATTATATAAGATATATAGATAGCTATAAATATTAAGGAATTATTTGCTTAATATTTATAGCTATGTTAGTATTAGAATGTTATTTTATGTTTAAGGAGCGATTTTTTATGATAGAAAAAACTAAAGAGTTTTTAATAAATAACTTTAAAATAAATGAAGAAGTTTTTAAAGTATCAGAAGAAGCTTTAAAGGATATTCAAGAGCAATTTTCTATGATTGATGATATTCGAGAATATAATCAATTAAAAGTTCTTAGTGCCTTGCAAGCTGAAAGAGTTAGTGATATGCATTTTACTAATTCTAGTGGATATGGTTATGGTGATGTTGGTAGAGATACTTTAGATAAGGTTTTCGCTAGAGTATTTAATACAGAAGCAGCCCTAGTTAGGCCACACTTTGTAAATGGAACTCATGCTATTGGATGTGCTTTATTTGGCAACCTACGACCAGGAGATACAATGCTGAGTATATGTGGTTCACCTTATGATACCTTACATAACATTATAGGAATAACTAAGGATGTAAATATAGGCTCTTTAAAGGAATATGGGGTAAACTATAAGCAATTAGAGTTGACAAGTGCAGGTAAAGTTAATATTGAAGAGGTTGAAAAGACTTTAAAAGAAGACCATAGCATAAAACTTGTACATATTCAAAGATCTACAGGATATGGGTGGAGAAATGCACTGTTAGTAGAGGAAATCGGTGAAATAATAAAGTCAATTAAAGAGATCAAACCAGAAGTAATTTGCTTTGTTGATAACTGTTATGGCGAATTTATAGATACTATAGAGCCAACAGATGTAGGGGCCGATCTTATAGCTGGTTCTTTAATAAAAAATATTGGTGGAGGAATTGCTCCAACAGGTGGTTACATAGCAGGTAAAGAAGCCTATGTAACTCAAGCAGCATATAGATTGACCATTCCAGGTATAGGCGGAGAGTGTGGTTCTACCTTTGGTGTAATGAGAAGTTTATATCAAGGATTATTTTTAGCTCCTCACGTGGCTATGGAAGCTGTAAAGACAGCTATATTCTGTTCAAGGGTAATGGAACTTTTAGGTTTTGAGGTACTCCCAAAATATGATACTAAGAGAAGTGATATCATACAAGCTGTTAAATTTAATGATAAAGATAAATTAATTCAGTTTTGCAAGGGTATTCAAGCGGGTTCTCCAATAGATTCCTTTGTAGAATGTGAACCTTGGGCTATGCCTGGTTATGAAGATGAAGTAATTATGGCTGCGGGTGCATTTATACAAGGTTCTTCAATTGAACTTTCTGCTGATGCTCCAATAAGAGAGCCATATATAGCATATCTTCAAGGTGGATTGACCTTTGATCATGGAAAAGTTGGAGTTTTAATGGCTATATCTAGAATATTATCTTAATTAGGAGTTAAATTAATAGATATATAATAAATTTATTTTATTATATAAAAAATATTAAGAAGCTATAATAGCTTCTTAATATTTTCTATAGATTCCTGATAGTTTACCTAAGATTTTGCAATCGTCAACAATTATTGGCTCCATGGTGGAGTTTTCTGGTTGTAGTCTAATATGCTCATCTTCTTTAAAAAAAGTTTTTATAGTGGCTTCATTTTCTATTAGAGCAACTACAATATCTCCGTTAGATGCAATAGAAGTTTTTTCTATTATAGCTAAGTCTTTATCATGGATTCCAGCTTCTATCATACTGTCACCTTGAACTTTAAGTATAAATAATTCATTTGTACTGTTTACAAAGTCAAGGGGGATAGTTAGATAATCTTCTATACTTTCTTGGGCAAGTATAGGAATTCCAGCTGTAACTTTACCTATAATAGGAATATTAATCATTTCTTTTTTATTATGAGGTTCTTGCAATAATTCTATTGCCCTTGGTTTAGTTGGGTCACGTCTTATTAAGCCTTTTTTCTCAAGTCTAGTAAGATGACCATGAACCGTAGATGTTGAACTTAAATTTACAGCTTCACAAATTTCTCTTACTGAAGGGGGATATCCTTTAGTATTAACTTGATTTTTAATAAACTCATAAATTTCTGATTGTTTACCACTTTTAATTTCAATCATGAAAACACCTCTCAATCTAGATAATTATACCATAAGAAATAAATAATATCAAACCTTTGTTCTCATAAAGGAAAATTATTGTAGTAAATTTAAATAAAAACTGGAGATGAAAAAATGGAAAATTTTTTAGAATTAAATATAAATGCGGAAATAATAAAGGTATTGGAGGAATTAAAAATAACAAAGCCAACTCTAATACAAGAATTATCAATTCCTAAAATATCAGAAAATATGGATGTGATAATGCAAAGTGAAACAGGCAGTGGTAAAACCTTGGCTTATTTGCTACCACTAATTGAGAGAATTGATTATGAAAAAAGAGAAAATCAATTTATAGTCTTAGTTCCTACCCATGAATTAGCCCTTCAAGTAAATGAAGTTTTAAGTACTTTGGGAGATAAATCTTCTTTGAATATAAAGTCTACAGTTATCATGGGGGATGTAAATATAAAAAGACAGGTTGAAAAACTAAAGGAAAAACCTCAATTTGTAATAGGTTCTCCAGGAAGAATACTAGAGCTAATAAAAATGAAAAAAATAAGTGCTCATACAGTTAAAACTATAGTAATTGATGAGTGTGATAAACTTTTAGACAAAAATAATTTAAATATAGTTAAGGATGTTATAAAAACTACACTTAGAGATAGACAATTAGTAATGACTTCTGCCACTTTAACAGAGGAAGCTTTAAGTATAGGGGAAAGCTTAATGAAATCCCCTAAAATCATAAAGTGTAATGATGATTCAACTATAAATCCTAACATAAACAATTTATATATAGTTTGTGATAGGCGGGATAAGATACTTATTCTTAGAAAATTAATGGCAAGTATAAATCCTAGAAAAGCTATTGCCTTTATTAATAAAAGTGATGAAATAGAAATATTAACTACTAAGCTAAAATACCATGGACTAAAGGTGGATGGAATACATGGTAGTTTTGTTAAAAATCAAAGACAAAAAACCATGTTAGACTTTAAATCGGAGCGTATAAACCTTTTGGTATCTTCAGACTTATCTGCAAGGGGATTGGATATAGAGGACGTTACTCATATATTCAATGTAGACTTACCAGAAGATATAAATACTTATGTGCATAGAAGTGGTAGAACAGCTCGTGGAGATAAAAGCGGTACTGTTATATCTATTATTTCACCTAAGGAGATAGCGCAATTGAAAGCTTATAGTAAAAAACTGAATTTTAATCTTACTGAGAAGACTATATCTCACGGAAATATTGAAGATGTAGCTGTTGTGGTTAAAAACTATAAGAAGAGTAATGCACCTTCAGATAAAAGGTCAAAACCATCTGAGAAATCATCAAAACCTAGGAAGAATACTACTAAAAAAGACAAAAGAGATAAAAGATAGGTATAAGGATAATATAAAGTATATCTTATGCATATAATCTAATAGAGTTCTATCTAGGGAGGAATTATGTCTAGACATTTTACAAATGCAATTTACTTAAGTGATGAAGTGGAGAACATTATAAGGAGTTCTAAATTCCTAGGAAAGGGCAATAATGGAGTGGTATATAGAATTGATAATAATAGAATTATAAAAATATTTAATGATAAAAAAGTTTGCGAAACAGAGTATATAATTCTTAAATCATCTATGCATCATCCATCCTTTCCTAAGGTTTTTGACTATGGAGATTTTTTTATTGTAAGAGAGTTTGTAGATGGGATAAGACTTGATAAGTATCTAAATCATAACCCTCTAAATCAGAAACTAGTAAGAAGCCTAGTAGATTTAATAAATGATTTTAAAGAACTTGGTTATAAAAAGTTAGATATACGTTGCAAGGATCTTTATGTACAAGAGGACTTTTCTATCAAAGTTATAGATCCAAAGGATAACTTTGATAGGGAGATGCCTTTTCCACGGCATCTGATGAGAGGTATACTAAAGAGAGATAGTATAGGTGAATTTTTTTATTATCTACAAAGAATAGATAGGAATCTATACGAATCTTGGAGAAGTCAATTTAAAGAATATCTAAAAAAATTAGCTGAGAAAGATAAAAAGCTCTAAGAATGACAGTCTTAGAGCTTTTGTGTTTAATTGGATAATTTTAATCAAAAATTAACTAATTATAGGTTTTATTTTAAAAGATACAATGGTAAACTTATCTAGTAAAACATATAAACCTATGAAAGGAGACGTTTTAAATGAAAAAAAGTACATTAGGAACTTTGATTATTACAGCAATACTTTCCCTTGCATTAATAGGATGCAGTACCTCTAATAAGACTAGTAAAGAGGAAACTAATACTGGAAGTAATGATAATAAAGAAATATATCTTTCAAAGGAAACGGAGAAGAAGGAAGGGGATAAAAATCCAGTGGTTACCATAGAAATGGAAGACGGAAAAACTATAAAGCTGGAGCTTTATCCCGAAATAGCACCTAATACCGTTAGAAACTTTATAAGTCTTGCTAATAGTAAATTTTATGATGGTCTAATATTTCATAGAGTAATTTCAGGCTTTATGATTCAAGGTGGAGATCCAGAAGGAACTGGAATGGGTGGACCTGACTACTCCATATATGGTGAATTTACAAATAACCAGTTTGAAAACACTCTTTTACATACTAAGGGTGTTATATCTATGGCTAGATCAAATGATAAGAATTCTGCTGGATCTCAATTTTTTATTATGAGCAAAGACGCCACTCATTTAGATGGAGACTATGCAGCCTTTGGTAAGGTTATAGAAGGTATGGATGTAGTAGACTCTATAGAACAAGTAGAAACTGGCAATGATGATAGACCTAAGAAGGATATAAAAATTAAATCCATTTCAGTAGATACCTTTGGAGTTACTTATAATGAACCTGTAAAATATACAAAATAATTTTAAATAAACCTAGCTGTGTTATGGCTAGGTTTATTTTTTTATAAACTGAGTTCTTTGCTTCAGAGAGATTTTCGAACTGAAGCTTACTAACAGACTTCTTAGTATCAGTATTTTTAATACTAAGAAGTCGTTGTCTTTTAGGAGAAAACGTAGCTGCTCGTTGTTCTCATCGGATAAATACACTGCTACCTCTTTTTGAAGTGTTTAAATTTCCTACGTATACACATTTTTCATCTACTTCCTCTTTTATTACTACTTAATTATTTCAATATAACTACCATTCAATATAATGTTAGTTATATTGAATGGTAGTTATATTAATTTGCGATAAAAACATGTTTACATAATGTATACGTATTGTAAACATGGATAAAATGCTTGTTTACAAGGGTAAAATAATGTATACTTAAATCAAGATGTAATTTTATAAATTTTAAGGATGTGTAATTAATGGATTCAATTTTAAGTGTAAGGATAAGCGAGGAACTAAAAGAAAAATTTCAAAGTTTAGCTGAGGTAGAGGGGATAAATAATAAAGAATTCATGGATCTTATAATAAGGAACTACGAATTAAACAAAGCTTCAACGAGTACAGACTTTATTAAAAGCGATGTAGAAGAGTTACAGAGCATAACAAAAAGAATTTTAGATATATACATAAATATGATAGAAAAGAGCAAGGTTAAGAACTCCGAAGTTATTAATAGTTTTAAAGGAACTTTAGAGGAAGAGACTAATAGAAGTGAAAAATTAAAGGGGAATATAGAAAGTTTAAAAAAAGAACTAGAAGATTTAAAGTCTCATAATAAAGAACTGAAGGATTCGTTAAAGGAATATAAAGAACTTTTAGAAAAAGAGAGAGAAGATATCAAGGGATATAAAGAGTTAAACCTCATGTTAAAGGATAAGGTAAATGAGTTAAATGCCTATAAAAATGAAGCAGAAAGTTTAAGAGCAATAAACCGAAACATGGAAGAGAATTTAAAAAACCTAGAGAGAGAAAAGGAAAGCCTTACTAATAAATTAAATGAGGAATTAAATCATAGTATTGCATTAGAAGATGAAATTCAGGATATGAAGAGTTCTTATGAAAATAAGATTAACCAGATTTCAGAGGAGTTTAGCAGAGAATTAAGATTAAAAGATGATGAAATAAGGATTTCTATGCAAAAAGAAGTGTTGCAAAAAGAGGAAGAGTACAGAAAAGAAATTTGGTCTATGAAATCTCATTATGATGATAAAATTTCTAAATTGATGGACGATAAAGAACAATTACTACTAAAAATAAGAGACGATATAAACAATAATAAATAATATAAAAAATAGTATAAAAAATGCTGAAGTATTTCTAATTTTAAAATTAGGCTCCAGCATTTTTGTTATTTACCTTCTGTATAAGCATGTTCTAGTATATCTAAATATTCAGTAAAACTATCCTTGTCTTCTTTAGAAACGTTTTCTAAGGAATAATCGAGAAATTTACATCTTTCCATAATTACTGCTTCTAATATGTTATGTCCCTTTTCTAAACCTTCTATTCTAACTATTCGTCTATCTTTTGAATCTCTAACTCTCTTAACAAGATCCTTACTTTCCATTCTATCAACTAAATCAGTGATGGTGCTAGGGGCTTGATATAGTTTATTGCTAAGTTCACTAATGGTTACTTCTTTATGATTTACTATAATTTGTAAAGCTTCAAATTGTGCAGGAGTAATATCATAATCTTCTAATATAGTTCTTCCTTTTTTCTTTATATAAAAGCATACTCTTCTTAATAGTTTCTCTATCTTTTCTATTTGTGGATCTTCATAAATTTTCAAAAAATCACTCCTAAATTATATTATAAAAAACATTAAAGTTTATTATACTTCTGTATTATTATACACTTTTTTTCGAATATAGTCAATTAATTACAATTCAATGATAAAATTCAATAAAAAACAGCATCTTGAATTGAAATCAAAATGCTGTTTTTGTATTTTAAATTAATTATGTAAGAATTTATTATTCTTGCATTTTAGCAATACTATCAAGACATTCTTCACAAATATTTTTACCTTTGTAGTTTTTAACGTCTCTAGCATTACCACAGAATAAACATGCTGGCTCATATTTTTTTAATATGATTTGATCTCTATCTACATAAATTTCTAAAGCATCTTTTATCTCGATGTCTAAAGTTCTTCTTAACTCTATCGGAATTACTATTCTTCCTAATTCGTCTACTTTTCTTACTATACCTGTTGATTTCATAATATTTTCCTCCTAAATGTTTGTTATTTATTTTTTCATAAGTATAAGTGGGATTATATATAACTATTATATATAATTATTGTAATTTGTATACATTATTAAATTATCCAATTCCCATTAAATTATACATTAATAGTTAATATATATCTATTATAACTTATTCTTTTAAATTTTAACAGAGATTTTTTGCATTTGTCATATTTTACAAATATAAACCTTACCTATAGTTAGTGAATTGTACATCTATACCATAGTCTTTAGATTTTAATAGCTGCATTGTTTCTTGTAAATCATCCTTATTCTTTCCAGATATCCTTAACTGATCATCCATTATTTGAGGCTGAACTTTTATTTTACTAGCTTTAATATCTGCCACCATAGCTTTAGCTTTCTCAGTAGAGATACCTTTTATTAATTTACAAGTAACTTTAGCTGTACCTAGAGAACCTGAATCAATTTTACCAACTTCAAGAGCTTTGGAAGAGACACCTCTTTTAATAAATTTACCCTTGAGTATGTCGATTACAGTATCTAACTTAAACTCATCATCAGATATGAGCTTAACTTCATCTTTTAGTAAAGTTATTTCTGTCTTAGTACCTTTAAAGTCATATCTTTGTTTAATTTCCTTTAGGGCTTGATTAATAGCATTATCAACTTCTTGCATATTAATTTCAGAAACCACATCAAAGGAATATGAACTTGCCATACTTAGAACCTCCTTAAAATAATCTATATGTAAAAAACATATAAATATATAATAATTTATATATTTAAAAATGTCTATATAAATTTTAAAAAATTTAGATTTATTTTTAGTTGATGTTTTTCAATAGTTTTGTTAAAATAGTCTAATGATTTAATAAAGATAAAACAGGAAGTGATGATAATGAAATACTGTATTTTTGATGAAAAGAAAGTATGTAATGATTGTGGAGAGTGCAATGTATGTGAATACAATAGAGATAAGATCTGTGATAACTGTGGTAAATGTCTAGAGATTGAAGGATATGATGTTAAGGCTGTAAAAATAGATGAGGTATTTGAAAAGAATAAAGAAGAAGAAATCAAAATCGATTTGGAAGACTTTAGTGATTTTGATACAATTGAAGAAGAGGATAGCTTTCAAGAAGATGTAGTACCATTAGAAGAAGATGAAATACCATATATAGATGCTCTCGATGATGAATCTAATTGGGATTATATATCTGATGTAGAAGGCATGGATGAACTTATGGAAGAAACGGGTACAGATGGACTGCTACATGAAGAATATCCAGGTTTATATGTATTAAATAATAAAAGATAGCTACACAAAACTATTATATATGATATAATAGTTTTATAATATTTTACTATGGAGGTACAAAAGAATGAGCATTACTATTCTTAATTAATTTTATAAGCATAACAAAATAAATACTTATTACAATTTAAATGTAGTTTTATGTTTTTTGTTGTGCAATTAATTAGGCAGTGGTAATCTATTCTTTTAATTCTAATCATATAATAATGTTTTGATAGGTGAAGGTATGTAACTATAGTTTACTATAATTAATTTATTTTAATAGTTTCTATTTACCCTTAACCAGTTTATATTATATGAATTAATAATAGAGTTGTAAGTTTGGTTTTAATTGCTTATTGTGATTAAAACCTTTTTGTTTCTTAAAATTGAAGTACCACCATTGCCTTTTGATAGACTTTATTAAAAGGAGTGTTATAAATGGGTAAGATAATTATAAAAAATATTTCTAAATCCTTTCAAAATCGCACAATTTTAAATAATATAAGTTTTGAAATAGGAGATAATTTTAAGATAGGTCTGGTAGGAGAAAATGGCGTAGGTAAAAGTACCTTAAAACAAATAATAACTAAGGAGATTTCCTACGATGAAGGAAGTATCAATTATATTCCTTCAAATATTCTTATCGGAATTATAGATGAAAACTTATATAATAATAATACTTTTTTAAGTGGTGGTGAAGCTACTAAAAAAGAAATTCTTAATATATTTCATAGTAACTATGATTTGTTTATACTAGATGAGCCTACAAATCATTTAGATTTAAGTGGTGTTCAATGGTTAGAAAGGCTTATAAATTCTATAAACAAACCTATGATTATAATAAGTCATGATAGGTTTTTCTTGGATGAAGTTACAAATAAGACCTTCGTTTTAAGTAATAACGGAATAAAAACCTATGAAGGTAATTATTCTTCCTATGAAAAACAGCTATTAATGGAAAAGGTAACCAATGAAAATTTATATAACAAACAACAACAGGAAATAAGGGATTTGAAAGAAAATATCAGTCAAAGAAAACAATGGTTTAACAAAGCACACAAAATGGCGGGTACTAATGACCACTTAAGAGCATTAAGTAAAAAGCATGTTTCTATAATGAGATCAAAAGAAAAAAAGTTAGAAAAATTAAAAGAAAATGGAGTTGAAAGAATAAAGGATAATTCTTCAATTAAACTTACACTTAATAATAATAATAGTTTTAAAACAGCCATAAGAGTTGAAAATCTTAGTAAATCCTTCGATAAGAAATTATTATTTAAAGATGGAAACTTTACTATAAATGGTGGAGATAAAGTCGGAATCATTGGTAATAATGCTAGTGGGAAGACTACATTACTAAATATTCTTCTAGGTGAAGATAAGAATTACATTGGTGATGTTTATTTAAATCCAAATATGAAGATTAGCAGTTTATCTCAATATCTAGAAGTAGTAAATGAAGAAATAACTATATTAGACTATTTATTAACCACCAATGAAACTGAAAATATAATTCGGTTATATTTAGGAAGTGTATTTATAAAAGGGGATAGAGTAAATACATTAATTAAAAACTTAAGTATGGGCGAAAAATGCAGAGTAATATTTACTAAAATAATCATTGAAAATCCTGATTTAATAATTCTTGATGAGCCAACTAATTATATGGATATCTTATCTAAAGAAAGTGTAAGTTTGCTTTTAAAAAGTTATTCTGGAACAGCTTTGGTAGTTTCCCATGATAGACATTTAATTTCTACAGTATGTAATAGAATTCTAAAAATAGAAAATAACAAAATTATTAATTTTACTGGAAATCATACTGAGATAATTGAGTTTTTCACTTGTAATAAGACTAGTAATAGTAAATTAAAGGTTAATAAAGATGAAATATTAATGCTTCAGTGTCGACTTTCTAAGCTAAGTGGTTTACTAGATGATCCTTCATTAGAAAAGGATGCTAAGTTAAATTATGAAAAAGAATTTTTGAATACGAGCAGACGTATATCTGAATTGAGAGATATAAAATATAAAAAATAATAAAAAGAAGGATAGCAGCCATAGATTTGATAGCTGCTATCCTTCTTTATTATTCATCCCCTAAGGGGTGAGTGTTAATAGCCTCTCTTAGGGTTTCATCATCAACATGAACATATATTTGAGTAGTACTTACATTTTCATGACCTAATATCTCTTGGAGAGTTTTAACATCTACACCACCATGTTTATGAAGTAATGTTGCAGAGGTATGCCTTAATTTATGAGGTGTGTATTTATCAGTATCAAGACCTGCTGCACCTACATATTTTTTTATTATTCTTTCTACAGTGCGCTTATTAATTCTTCTATACTTTCCACTTATGAATAGAGCCTCTCTATCCTCACTATGAACTTTATCTGCAATATCATTTCTTACAACAAGATACTTATTTATAGCTTTAATTGATGCTTTATTAAGATAAATAGTCCTTTCTTTATTTCCTTTACCAATGACAGTAAGGGTATCACCTTTAATATTGGCAATATTGATGCTGCAAAGCTCTGATAGTCTCACACCACAGTTTAAAAATAGGGTAATTATACATAAATCCCTAGGTGAATTTTTATCTCTATTATTAGCTACAGCTAATAAGTCTCTACTTTCATCTAAAGTTAAGTAAATGGGGGAGCGCTTTCCTATTTTAGGACTTTCTAAGTCTAAAGTAGGATCTGTAGGTATAATTTTAGCTTTAGAACATAAATAGTGAAAAAAGGACTTTAGAGAGGCAACTTTTCTTGCCTTTGCATAGGTTCCATTTTCTCTCATATTCTCTAAAAAGGATAGATAGGTGTAAAAATCAACCAATTCTAAATTTTTAAGATAATTAGAAGAGATGTTATCAATAGGAATATTTTCAAAAATTACATCCTGTGATAAAGTTACTTCATTATTGTGTACTTTAAGAAATTTAAAGAATAAAGTTAGATCATAAGCGTAGGCAACTAAAGTATTGCTAGAAACACCTTTAACAGAAGAAAGGTAACTTAAATAATCCTTAAGTATTTTTGGTAGAGAATTATCTTGCATATAATTTAATTTAGAATCCATATAATCCATTCCCCTTTAATTTTTATAGTATAATGTCGCGAAACTTACATTTCACGACATTAATTATTCTATGAAGAGAGGTAAAAATCCTTTAATTTTTAAAAAACTTTTCTATTTTAATTTTTTCTTCTAAAATTTTATAATCTACATTACTCACAGAATCAATCAAATGTATTTTTAAAGATCCACTTCCCTGAAACTTTTCTACTATTTTATTATAAGCAAGTTCACCACATACTCCCATAATACAAAAAGCAGTTACCGTTGAATCAAAGATTTTATGAGGATTAGCACCGACTAAAACTCCTATGATTGATGAAAGCATACATCCTGTTCCAGTAACATTTCTCATAGATGGATGTCCATTTCTAATAATATATACTAAATCTTTATCTACAACTATATCTATAGCCCCTGTAATGGCTATAATTGCCCCTAGATCCTTAGAAATCTCCATAGCTAGAGTAATTGCACCTTCTATATTATCTTCGGTTATAGACTCAATTTCACTGGCATCTACACCCTTACATATAGTTTTTTTCTTTCCTATAGTTTTTATTTCAGATATATTACCTTTTATAACTTGAAAATCTACAGTGTTTAAAAGTTCCCTTACAGCCTGTTGTCTAAAGGATGATGCACCAATACCTACAGGATCCAATATTACAGGATGCTTTAATTTATTAGCTCTCCTCCCTGCCTTAATCATGGCTTCTAACTTTCTTTGATTTAAAGTACCTAAATTCATTACTAAAGCATTACATAAGGTGGTTATCTCCTCTACTTCCTCTGGATCATCTGACATAATAGGAGAACCACCACAAGCTAAGGTTATATTAGCACAATCATTAGCTGCCACATAATTAGTTATATTGTGCACAAGAGGGTTGGTTTTTCTTACTGAATCTAAAATATCTTTAATCATTTTATATCCTCTCCCTAAGATCTATTTTAAAATACTAAGATGTTAAGCTCTAATTACCTTTATTAGAAACTTTATATAATACTCCTGTTTTTTTAAGAGCTATTAAAAATAGTATAGCAATTAGTGTGCCACCAATAGAGCTTATGCTAAATGGCACCACAAAGCCCCATAGAGCCGCTTCCTTTGATAGGATGAACTTTGCTACCGGATAGGCTATTAAAGCTCCTATTACACCTGTACCGAAGATTTCTCCTATGGATGCCATAGTTATTTTTTTATTATATTTATATAGGATTCCAGCTAAAAGAGCTCCACACATACTTCCAGGAAAAGCTAGGAAGGTACCTGTACCAATAAGCACTCTAATTGTGGAAGTAAGGAAAGCTATAGCTACTCCATAAAAAGGACCTAAAATAACAGCTGATAAAACATTTATCAAATGCTGAACTGGAGCACATTTTGCAATTCCTACTGGTATAACTATAACTGTAGATAAAATAACTCCCACGGCAATGAAAATTCCAGCTAAAGTTAGTTTTTTTGTTTTTAACATTACATATCATCCCCTCAAAATCAATATTTTTAAATTACTTACCCTCCCCTATATGAACAAAAATAAAAGGCATACCAACTAAGTGGTATACCTATAATTATATAAATCTACTTCCTACGTTGGCATTATCCAAATCAGGTACGGTCGAAGTTTACACTCCCTCTCAGCCTGTACACAAGCTCCCGAATATTAAGTTAACTAAATATTATCATAATGAATTACTATAGTCAATTAAGGATATGCTTGCTATTTTAGAAAAATAATATGTTATAATTATTTTAAAGCCTTGAGTCATTATTTAAAGCTATATACATAAAATTTTCAAGGAGGATGATCTATGGAAAATAAACAAGTCACTCTATCTATTATTTTAGTAGTAATATTAGGTTGTATTATTATGGCCTTAGTGGAAATTTTAATTGTACCTAATTATTTTACAAAGTCTTTAATAAAAATATGTATCTTTTTACTATTGCCCTTAATTGTATGTATAAAACAGAGAGCTATTTCCTTTAAAGCACTTTTTAAAGGAAGTAAAAAAAGCATATTTTTTGCACTTATATTTGGTATAGTTGTATATGGATTTATACTAGGAGCTTATTTTATTCTAGGTCCATTTTTTGATTTTTCTATGGTCACTACTAATTTAGAGAATAATTTAGGAGTAACTAAAGAAAACTTTTTATTTGTAGCACTATATATTACATCAGTTAATTCCCTTTTGGAAGAGTTTTTCTTCCGTGGTTTTTCCTTCTTATCTTTAAAACAGGTAAGTTCAAGAAAAGCTGCTTATATTTTTAGTGCTTTAGCCTTTGCAATTTATCATGTGGCTATTATGAATAATTGGTTTACTCCCCCACTGTTCATTTTGCTTATAGTTTCACTATTTATAGCTGGACTTCTTTTTAATTACCTTAATGAAAGGTTTAATAATATTTATGTCTCTTGGATAGTTCATATGTCTGCCAATTTAGCTATAAACACTGTGGGATTTATCCTCTTTGGCATCATAAAAATAAGCTGAAATGCATTAGCATTCCAGCTTATTTTATTATACGTTTATTTCTACTTCTTCACCTAATTCATTTTTATGAGCTTCTAATATAGGGTTTATATATTCCTCTATAAAATCAACTACCTGCCCACTAGATCTTCCAGTAAACTTACTTGGATCTATTATAGATAGAATCTCTTCTTTTGATAATCCAAAGGATTCATCAGCTAATATTCTTTCTATTAAATCATTCTTTTCTCCAAACTCTTTTACTTGTCTTGCAGCAGCTAAAGAATGAACTCTTATTTTTTCATGAAGTTCTTGTCTATCCCCTCCACGCTTAACAGCTTCCATCATAATATTTTCTGTAGCCATAAATGGTAACTCGCTATTAACATGGGCAGCTATTACCTTTTCATATACCACCATATTAGAAGTTATGTTTATATACAGGTTAAGCACTCCATCAAGAGCTAAGAAAGCTTCTGCAACGGATATACGTTTATTAGCAGAATCATCTAGTGTTCTTTCAAACCATTGAGTTGCAGCAGTAATTGCCGGGTTAAGAGAGTTTACAATTATATATCTTGAAAGTGCACTAATTCTTTCACTTCTCATAGGATTTCTCTTATATGCCATAGCTGAAGATCCTATCTGATGCTTTTCAAAAGGTTCTTCCATTTCCTTCATGTTTTGAAGAAGTCTCATATCATTACTAAATTTGTATGCACTTTGTGCTACTTCAGATAATGTATTTAATATTATAGAATCTAATTTTCTAGAGTAAGTTTGGCCAGTAACAGGATATGCTTTTTCAAAGCCCATTTTTTTACATACAATTTTATCAAGTTCTTTAACTTTTTCTTCATCATTATTAAATAAAGACATAAAGCTAGCTTGAGTTCCTGTTGTTCCCTTAACTCCTCTAAATTTCATTTTATCAATTGCAAAATCAAGGTTTTCTAAATCCATTAATAACTCTTGCATCCAAAGAGTAGCTCTCTTTCCTACAGTTGTAAGCTGAGCCGGTTGAAGATGTGTAAATCCAAGAGTTGGAACATCTTTATATTCTAAAGCAAACTTGCTTAGTTGATCTAACACATTTATTACTTTTTTTCTAATTAATATAAGAGCATCTCTCATAATAAGTAGGTCCGTATTGTCACCTACATAACAGCTAGTAGCGCCTAGATGTATTATTCCTTTAGCTGATGGAGCTACAACCCCATAAGCATACACATGACTCATTACATCATGTCTAACTTCTTTTTCTCTAGCAGCAGCTAATTCATAGTCAATGTTTTCAATATTGTCTCTAAGCTCTTTTATTTGTTCATCAGTAATATTTAATCCTAATTCTTGTTCTCCCTCAGCTAATGCAACCCAAAGTTTTCTCCAAGTTTTAAATTTCATTTCCTCAGAAAAAATATAGCTCATTTCCTTAGATGCATATCTAGAATTTAATGGTGAATTATATGTATCTCTCATAGTAACCTCCGTACAAAAATGTTTTTTTATCTAATATCATTCACTATTATAGCATATTATATAAGCATAAGTCTATTTAAAATTCGTGTTATTTATAACAATAGGTTATTCTCATTGTTCTATTTTATCCAAATATATCATATATATTAAACATAAAAATATATTAATAGATTTAAACATATCATAATATAATAAAAATGGGGGGAAGTTTTTATGTGCAAAATTAATTTATTAGACAAAATATCATTTGTACTTGTTATTATAGGCGCAATTAATTGGGGAATATTTGGACTCTTCAATTTTGATCTTGTTCATTTCATCTTTAGTTTTTCAGATATGCTAGTTAGAGCAATATATATATTAGTAGGACTAGCAGGCATAAATATGATTAGATTTTTATATTGTCTCAATAAAAAATAGTATCTTTAATATTAAGAAATAGTTCTATATGTAAATATTTATATATGGAACTATTTCTATTTTTATGTAGGAAACTATTAAATTATGAAAAATAGAAATAGTTAAATAGTTGTACTGTTCATGGAGATCTTAGAGGATGTGTCATTGGAATATTAGAATAAAATAGACTCATTTATCCTCTATACCAAAGAATAATGGTATAATATTTTACGGAAATATATACTTATTGGAGGGATAACATGAAAATTGCTTTTATTGGTGATACTCATCATAATGAAAGAGCTTTAAAAGTAGCTTCAAAATATATAAATAATTTAAAATCTGATATAGTTATTCATCTAGGAGATTGCATAGAAGACGTAAAACTCTTAGAAAAAACTTTTAAAGGTGAAATATATGCAGTGGCTGGAAACTGTGATTTTTCTAATACATATCCTAAAGAAGATACTATTACTATTAATGGACTAAAAATTTTCTTTACCCATGGAGATTTATATAATGTTAAAAGTACCATGAATAGTATAGCTATAAAAGCAGAGAGTATTGGTGCAGATGTGGTACTCTTTGGTCATACCCATATACCTTTTAAAGAAGAATATAGAAATATTATATTTATGAATCCTGGCAGTATCCCTAAGCCTTCTCCATGGGCTAAAGGAAAATATATAGGCTTCATAGAAATTGATGATGATGGAGTTATAGTTACTGCTGAATTAAAGGCTGTAGAATTATAAAATAAAAGCCATCTTTTCGAAGATGGTTTTTATTTGTATATGAACTTTTTACTTAAATTCTATCCAATATTTTTGAGTTACTTCATTTCCATTAATAACTTCATTTTCTAGAATTCCACCATTATTCATAATGGTTTTAGCTGAACCTACATTATTTTTGTCACAAGTAATTAATACCTTATTTATGCCTAATTCTTTAGCTATGGGTAGTGCTAGAGTTAACATTTGAGAAGCATAACCTTTTCTCCTCTGAGAAGGTCTTATTCCATATCCAATATGTCCTCCATACTGTAATAAGTAATCATTTAGCTCATGCCTAATATCTATAGCACCATAAATTTTATTATGATTATCTATCAGAAAATACATAGAAGAAGGAACCAGTCCTTTCTCATACATCCTTTCTGATTCATATTCTTCCCACTTATTTACTAACTCTTTGAAACTCATGCTATCTCGTTTAGCTGCATTTGGAACAATCTTCTCTTCAGTAGCTTCCCATTCAGTAATATAGTCTATATATTCTTTCTCCATAGATAATGAGGGTTTAACTAATTTAAACAACTATCCCACTCCTTCTCATATTATATATTTATTAAAGCTTTAATCTATATTTTAATGCCCTTTTCTTTTAAATAATTGATTATATGTTCTTTATCTTTTAATCCTTTGAATAATATTGCCTCATAAATGTAATATCCACTTGTAAATGGAGTTCTTCCTTCTTTATTTATAATGGAGTTTTTTACATTTAAGATTAAGCTCCTGTTTTCTTCATTTAAATTTTTAATTACTTTAGAGATATAGTTTTTATTAAATTCAAAACTTTCTTTATCTACAATCCACAAATCCATTTTCCAAGTTTTATCGGTGATCTTACTTTCATAATGAATTCCCCAATAAAATCCCTTTGGAAGCCCTTTCTTAGGGTAATTAACAAAGTCTTGAAATTTCATTAGTTTAATGTTCTTTATCTTTGCAAGTTCACTCCCCATTTTAAAGAAATTATCTAAAGAAAATTCTTCTCCATTCATTACCATGTTCATATCAATATCTTCCCAGGCCATTAAATTAAATCTATAACTACCAGTATAATTAATTTGTCCATATTTCTTTAGAATAGAGTCAATACCTTCTTTATAAATTATATCTTCAGCTTCTTTATGTAATTCTATAGTACGATTTAAATAATTCATTATTTCACCTCACTCACTATTTTAATTGTGTAATAATCTATTTTCAATTTCAGATTTACATGATAAAGTTCCTTGATGAAAAAACATTTTCCATTTTCCATCACAATATTTCCATATGGAACTACGAAGAGAATATTTTTTATTTTCATCAGTTTCATTATGCTTTATTACTTTATACATGGCTAATATACAATCCTTTGATAATTCTTTTATATTAAAATCTAAAATTTCCCACTGTAATGTAGTATCATCAGCTTGATCTTGATATACATCTCCTTTTTCATAATAATATTCTCTTCCTGAGCCACAAAATTCGATAAAATCATCTGTTAATATATCATTTATCTTTTGTGCTGATTTTCTTACTTCTGATTTTAGTAAATTATTCTCTAATTCTAATATATGTTCTTTGATATAATTCATTATTTCACCTCACTATTAAAATAGTTATCTATATTGTTCATAATAAAATCTGCAAAGTTCACTAGACCTTTCTCATTAAAATTAGCTTCTTCTCCTTTTTCATAGCAGTTTAAAGCTTTTTCCACAGTCTTTATATACTCCTTCGGAAGATTAGAGCATGCCCATTGTCCACCCTCTTTTTTTGAACAAATAACGTCTTCTTTAAGATAATATAAAACTCTACAAAGATTAAGAATAGTATACATAGGCAACTCTATAATTTCTTCTCTAGAATTTGATATGTCAAAATAAATTGATTTTAAATAGTCTTTTCTTGGTACAGGCGAAAAGATATCTTCTATGGAACTACCATATATACAAATCCCTCTAGCTCTTGTTATTGTAATATGAGCAGCTAAATCAGGATCTTCTCCATCTTCACATAAATAGCTATGATTAGCTTCATAAGTTGCTTTATATGCATTAGAATAGTGAAGTATATATGGAGTTGGATGCTTAAAGTTCTTAACATCCTTTTCTAAAAGCGCACTCATTTCCAAACCTTTTCCTGGTCCATCTTTAGATAGTCCTAATAAAATATCTACAAGTTTTCTTTTATCATTGGCATTTAGGTTTTCTTTTACTACTACTAAAAAATCTATATCACTTATATCAGGGTTAAAACAATCCATAGCTAAAGAACCATGAATATAGATTCCTATCAGGCTATCCTTTAATATGGTCTTATAGCTTTCTACTATACTATCTAATATGGTTTTTATATTTTGCATTTTATACAATTCCTTTCCTATAACTCATACTTTTCATTACAGATCTCTATGATAAATTTGATGAAGTCTTTAACTGAGTGTTCTCTTTCAAATGTTGATCTGTAAAAGGATGAATCAGAATTTCTCTTCCTAAGTCTTAAACATTCTTTTATAATTAAACTATACTCCTTAGGTATAGTAGTTATTGCATATTCTAAAGCTTTGTCTTTAGAAGTTATAGCTTTATTTTCTAAGGTATATAGTATTCTACATAGGGTTGCAACTGCGAATTCAATCCATTCATCCTGGAGAAATATATAATTTTCACTTAATTTATCCTTCCAATAATTATTTAAATTGTAGTTCATATTCTCTATGATACTACACCAATCTACTTCTATAGATAAACTGTTAACATCAGAGCAATTTATAGGTATGCCAAAATACTTTAATGTCCACCAAGTAATATAATTAATATCGTAATAGCCATAGTAATGAAGAATATTATCACAAAAGTATATATAAGGGCTTATTTCTGAATTAAGCTTACCTACTTTATCCTTAGTTATATACATGCCTTCCATCCTATTACCATATTCAAAAGTTTTACTTATTTTGCTATGAATTTTTTCTACGGTACCAATATCTTCATTTTCAAATTCCTCATTTAATATTGTTATAAAATCTATATCGCTTGTTTTCTCACTAAAACAACCTAGTGCTACTGAATTATAAATATATATACCAAATATCTTATTAGGAAAGTTATCTCTTAGGGATTTATCATATTCATTTAACATAGGAATTAAAATCTCTGGAATGGGCGTGTTTTTTACCTTCTTCTCATAGCAATAAAAGTGAACTTGTCTATTAGGAAAATATAATTTGCCTACTCTTTTATATCCATGATTCTCATATAATTTAAGTGCTTTTCTATTTTCGCTATAAGCATCTAATCTGATAGATGTATATCCGTTTTCATCAGCAAACTCTTCAATGAATTTTAACATTTTCTTTGCAATTCCCATATCTTGATATTCAGGAAGTACAGCTAACCTATGAATAACCAATACTTTTTCACCTTGAGTAATCCAATTTATGTTACTGTACTCTGAGGGTTGCTCTTCATCTATGGCGAAATATGCTATAGATAGTCCATTGTCTTTTAACAAATAGCAATTACCACTAATAATATCAGTTTCTATAATATCTAAGCTTGGATAAAATTCATTCCATTGATAGATGTTATCGCTTTCCATATGAGTTTTACACTTAGAAATTATATCAAAAATACTTGATAGATCTTGTTTTTGGCATTTAATAATATTCATAACCTATTTCCTTTTTAATCATATTTTTTATTGAATATATTTTAAAATAGTAGTTATATTATACCATTTATATAAATATAATTCATAAATTTATAATAATAATATTGAAGTTAGTGTATAATATTCATATATTTTCAAATTAATTATTTTCATAGAGGTTGTGATTTTTTGAAAAGCCTTTAGGTATATTATTTGACTAAGGAGATAAAATAATGGATATTTTAATTAATAATATGGATGAGAATATGAGCTATGAAAAATCATGTGGAGCAGTAGTATATAAAACCTCAAATAAAGGAATTAAATATTTGCTTTTAAAAAGTATTGGCCTTGATAGTTATTGGGGATTCCCTAAAGGGCATATGGAATATTCAGAAACAGAAGAAGAAACAGCATTAAGAGAAGTTTTTGAGGAATGTGGACTGAAAGTTAACTTAATTGATGGATTTAGAGCTACAGATAAATATAATATTGATAATTTTATTGAAAAAGAAGTGGTATTGTTTTTAGGAGAAGCTGATAATAGTTTAATTAAAATTCAAGTAGAAGAAATTGAGGATTATAGATGGTGTAATTATGAGGAAGCTAAGAGCTTATTAACCTATGAAAGTGGGCGAAGAATCCTTAGTGAGACTAACCAATTTTTATGTGAGTGAATTTAAGTAAACAGAAATTAAAATAAGAGGTAACCCGGAGGTTACCTCTTTTACATCTGCTCAGCTGCAGCCTGTGCTTTTTCCATCATATCTTTTACCTTCATTAGACGGCTTAAAGCACCTCTTTCATTTTCATCCAGCTTCATTTTAATATACTTAATTGTTTCTTGAAGCTGAGGAATCGTCATATATTCTAGAGCGTTTACCCTTCTTCTTGTCTTCTCAATCTCATCGGCCATAAGCTGACAAGACTTTTCTACTTCTGCAAGTTCTAGAAGCTTAGGAAGAATTAAATAAAGCTGTTCAATTGAATTATCAAGTTCTGAGGAAGTACTGTAAAATCCATAAGGATATATACTACCTGAATCTCCTTCTAGCTTACGTACAAAGTTCATAACAGGTACATTTACACTCATTATGTTTTTTTCTGCTAGCTCTAAAGATATGCTTTCCTTAGGATAAGAAATAGCTTCTTCCAAGAACTCAGGTGATATAGCTGCTGATGCCATTAGGAAATCCTTAAAGGCACCTTGAAGCTTATCTTCAACTTCACCACGTAACTTATTGTTGTATTTTATTAGATCTATGAACCTTCTCATTAATTCATCTTGTTTATCTTTAAGAAGTTTATGCCCTCTAGTTGCTGTAGCTAGTCTTTTCTTTAATTTGGATAGCTCCATTCTAGTAGGATTGACATTTAATCTTGCCATATGCTATGCCTCATCTCCCTTAGGCATATACTTTTCAAGGTATTCATCTCTAATTCTCTTAAGCTCTGTAGTAGGAAGTATGGTTAGAAGCTTCCATCCAAGAGATAAAGTTTCTTCTATGCTTCTATTTGTATTAAATCCTTGAGAAACATATTCATTTTCAAAAGCCTCAGCAAACTTAGCATATTTTTTATCTGCATCTGAAAGAGCAGATTCACCTAGAATTGCTGATAATTCTTTTGCTTGCTTACCTTGTGCATATGCTGAAAATAATTGGTTCATAGTATCTGCATGGTCTTCTCTAGTTTTACCCTTACCTATTCCTTTATCTTTAAGTCTTGATAGTGAAGGTAATACATCTATTGGAGGCATTATACCCTTTTGATATAATTCTCTAGATAGAATAATTTGTCCTTCTGTTATATATCCAGTTAAGTCTGGAATTGGGTGAGTCTTATCATCCTCTGGCATTGTAAGAATCGGAATTTGAGTGATAGATCCTTCTATACCTTTTAATCTTCCAGCTCTTTCATAAAGAGTAGATAGGTCCGTATAAAGATATCCTGGATATCCACGTCTACCTGGAACTTCCTTTCTAGCAGCTGATACTTCTCTTAAAGCTTCTGCATAGTTTGTTATATCAGTCAATATAACAAGTACGTGCATTCCTTTTTCATAAGCTAAATACTCAGCTGTAGTAAGAGCCATTCTTGGGGTAGCTATTCTCTCGATAGCTGGGTCTGAAGCTAAGTTCATGAATAGTACTGATTTATCTATAGCACCAGTCTTTTTAAACTCATCTACGAAGAATTGAGCTTCTTCAAAAGTTATACCTATAGCTCCAAATACAACAGCAAACTTAGAATCTGAGTTAAGAACTTGAGCTTGACGTGCTATTTGAGCAGCTAATTGTGCATGTGGAAGTCCTGAACCTGAAAATACAGGTAGTTTTTGACCTCTAACTAATGTATTAAGCCCATCTATAGCAGAAATTCCAGTTTGAATAAATTCAGATGGATAATCCCTTGATACTGGGTTAATTGGCTCACCGTTTATATCTACTCTTTTTTCAGCTATAATACTAGGACCATCATCGTTTGGATTTCCCATACCATCAAATATTCTTCCTAACATATCCTCAGATACACCAAGTTCTAGAGGTCTTCCTAGAAATTTAGCTTTAGTACCTTTTAAGTTTATTCCAGATGAACCTTCGAAAAGTTGAACCATTGCTTTAGAACCATTAACTTCTAGAACTTTACCTCTTCTCTTTTCTCCAGTTTGTAATTCTATTTCAACTAATTCGTCATATTTAACGCCTTCAACACCTTCAACAACCATCAAAGGTCCTACAACTTCTGTAACAGTTCTGTATTCTTTAAGCATCTAGAACCCCTCCTTCGCTAATTAATCTATTAATTTCTACTACTAATTCCTCAGCGATGTTATTGATAGTGTCAATATTATCTTCGGCAATATATTTACTTCTTGCAATTTTATCTCTCATAGGTAAATTTAATATATTGTTTAGATAAACTCCAGCTTCTAAAGCACGTTCAGCTTCTTTTCTAAATAATAGAATTAATTTTAGCATTTTATGTTGTTTGCCAAGTGAAGCATAAGTGTCTATTTCATGGAAAGCATTTTGTTGTAAATAGTCTTCTCTAAGAGACTTTGCAACTTCTAATTTTAATCTATCTTTTTCAGATAGTGCATCTATACCTACTAATCTAACAATTTCATCAAGGCTAGCTTCTTCTTGTAGTAGTGTCATAGCTTCAATTCTTAATTGAGACCAATCTGATGCTACTTCATCATCCATCCATTGACCTATACTATCTAAGTATAATGAGTATGAACTTAACCAGTTTATTGAAGGGAAGTGACGCTTATAAGCTAATTGAGCATCTAGTCCCCAGAAAACCTTAACTATTCTTAAAGTAGATTGAGTAACTGGTTCAGATAAGTCTCCACCTGGAGGAGATACGGCTCCAATAGCAGTAACTGCTCCTTGTCTACCATCTTTTCCTAAACATACAACCTTACCAGCTCTTTCATAATAATCTGCAAGTCTTGATCCTAGGTAAGCTGGATATCCTTCATCACCAGGCATCTCTTCAAGTCTACCGGACATTTCTCTTAGAGCCTCAGCCCATCTTGAAGTAGAGTCTGCCATTATAGAAACTGAGTATCCCATATCTCTAAAGTATTCTGCTATAGTTATACCAGTATAGATACAAGCTTCACGGGCTGCAACTGGCATATTTGAAGTATTAGCAATAAGTACTGTTCTCTTCATTAAGCTTTCACCAGTTTTTGGGTCTTTAAGTTCTGGGAATTCATTAAGAACGTCTGTCATTTCATTACCACGTTCACCACATCCAACATAAACAACAATTTCAGTATCTCCCCATTTAGCTATCTGGTGTTGAACTACTGTTTTACCAGCTCCGAAAGGTCCTGGTACCGCTGCAGCTCCACCTTTAGCTACTGGGAAAAATGTATCTATAACTCTTTGTCCTGTAATCATTGGCTCAATAGGTTTTAGCTTGCTAGCATAAGGTCTTCCTTTTCTAGCTGGCCATTTTTGCATTAGGGTTAACTCTTTATCACCCTTTTCGGTTTCTACGATACAAACAGTTTCAACTATAGTAAAGTTACCTGATTTTATTTCTTTAATCTTTCCTTTTACTCCATAAGGAACCATTATCTTGTGAAGAACTACGGCAGTTTCTTGAACTGTTCCAATAATATCTCCAGCTTCTACCTCATCTCCAACCTTTGCTGTAGCATTAAATTCCCAAACTCTTGTTCTGTCTAGAGATTTAACTGCAACACCTTTTTTAAGGAAGTGAGAATTTGCAGCTTCTTGCAAAGCATTAAGAGGTCTTTGAATACCATCAAACATAGCTTCGATTAATCCTGGTCCAAGTTCTATACTTAGTGGCTCTCCTGTTGTAATTACTGGGTCTCCAGGTCCTATACCAGAGGTTTCCTCATAAACCTGAATGGAAGCTTTATCGCCTCTCATTTCAATGATTTCACCAATAAGTCCCTTTTCACCAACTTTTACAACGTCAAATATATTAGCATTATCCATGTCCTTAGCAACTACTAATGGACCTGAAACTTTAACAATAGTACCATTCTTCAAGTTTTTTACCTACCTTTCTATAAGATATTTACTCCAACAGCTTTTTCTACATAATCGCTGATTTTTTGTTTACCAATATTTAGTGTGCCTTGATTGCTTGGTATAAGTATAATTGCAGGTATAAGCTTCTTATTATACCTTTCAATAGTTTCTTCTAAATGCTGAGCTAATTGCTCAGTTAAAAATATTACAGCATAATTTTCAAAAGCCATTTTATCTACAATTTTTCTTGCTTCTTCAGCTTCAACTGCTGGATAAACATCAATTCCTAAGGCCTTAAATGCTAGTATTGAATCTTTATCTCCAACTACACCTATCTTATACATATAGTTCACGCAACCTTTCTCTGATAACTTCAGTAGCAACCTTATTAATCTTTCCTACCATAATAATTCTAATTATTTTAATTTCAGTTTCTTTAGCAATTATATATGCAATGATAGGCTCTGGTCCGAAGTTAACTCTCTTAGCTTCCTTTGCATGATCCATAATATAATTATCATAGAGTACATCTAAGGATGAAATGCTACCTGTAGCCATGTATTCTTCTAAGATGGTATGTAGTACCTTTGAGTAAGGGGTTCTAGATATTTTACTAGTAAAGATTTCTAGGGATTCATTTATTCCTTCTATAAAAAAGTTATGCTTTATAGTTCCACCAGGTATTAATACACCTTCAAGGAATCTACCATCTTTATTTTGCTTTTTAACTCTAAGCATAGTCTTTATATTAGTAATATCTATAGACTCATTTACATATCTAGTTATATACTGAACATCTATATTCCTTGCTTTTTCTATCATACCTTCAAACATGTATTTATCTAAAAGAGTGTCTATTACTTGAGGATCTGAATTAACCTCAAACTCTTTTTCTACCTTAATGATAACTTTTTGAATTTGCTTATCTAAGGATTTTAGCTCATCAGATAAAATACAGTTTTTAAGAGTATCTAAAGGAATTGTTCCTATTGGTATTAGAATATTAGATAAATCCTTGCCCAAGGCTTTTGCCTTTAATAAAACTTTAATATTATGATAATCATATCTTAAACTCATAATATCTATAATTTCTTTTACAGGAGATATTTTATATAAAGTGCTGTAAAGATTCACTAGCTCTTCCTTAAGGATTTTTTCATAATCATAAACTGAATCTATATTATTAATAAGTTCACCATAAGTAGTTTCTTGTAATATCTTTAAAACTTCCTGTGGTCCATCACTATCCAATAATCTTTCAATTTTATTTTTATCAAGGAGTCTTTTTTCCATTACCCTTAATCGAGCTACAGCATGGGTAAAATCCATTCTGTCCATTTAAATACCTCCTCACTATTCTGTAAACAATATTTTCCCAACTTCATACTCTAATTCATATTTAAGTGAGTTCACAAGTTCATCAAAGGAATTATTTATCTCAATTCCATTTTTACTAAGGATAAACCCACCATCAATTTCATGAGTTTTAACGTTGAATTTTAAATTTCCTAATTTGCCCTTAGATATTAAGGCCTTATTTACCTCGGCTAAGAACTTTTCAGGAAGCTTATCTCTATCTACTGGGTTTATAATTATTTCTTCATCTCCATGGATGTCTAAAGCCATAATAGAGTTCTTTATAAATTTAGTGAATTCTTCTGCATTCATAGCTTTTAGTTTTTCCTTAGCTGCTTCAAACACTTTCTCAATAACTTGTTGCTTTGCTAATAATTTTTTATTTCTTATTTCTAAATCAGTTTTTGAGATAATTCTTTCTTTTATAGTTTTACTTTCCATTTCAGCTTTTTGTAAAATAGAAGAAGCTTTTTTATTGGCATCTTCTGTTTTCTTTTTAATTATTTCATCAGTTTTAACGGTAGCTTCATTTAAAATTTCAATTTTTTTTACTTCTGCATCCTTTATAATTTTAGAAGTAAGATTATCCAAATTAGACATATTATTCACTTCCTTAATTAAAAGTTACCACTCATTACTAGTAGAAGAGACATTACAAATCCTAAAAGTGCATAAGTTTCAACCATAACAGTTAATATAATACCTTTTGTGTTGTGCTCTGGTCTCTTAGCTAAAATTTGAACTGCTGAAGCTGCTGTTTTCGCTTGAGATATAGCTGATTTCCATCCTGCTATAGCTATTGGAAGACAAGCTGCAAATAGATAAAACCCTTGACCAAAAGACATATCTGGTGATAATTGTAAAGATACTAAAAGTGCTATAACAAATCCATATAATCCTTGAGTACCTGGAAGTAATTCAAGAATTAAGGCTTTACCAAACTTCTCTGGTTCTTCTGCTAAAAGTCCACTTGCTGCTTCACCAACTATACCAACACCCTTTGCTGATCCTATCCCTGGTAATGCTGCTGCAAGAGCAACTCCTATAGCTGCTATAATTATTCCACCGTTTCCCATTAAAAAATCCATCATAATATTTTTTCCTCCTAATTTATCTATTTTGATATTTTAAAATATTTAGAATTATATTTTAAAGGCTCAAAGGATGTACCTCCACCTTCATAAAATTTTCCGAAATATTCAAGGTATTGTAATCTACAGGTGTGAACATAGGCACCTAATGCGTTGATAAATAAGTTAAATACATGGCCCACTACGAATATTGCTATACCAAATATAATTGTAGCCCATGAAGTTGATACCATACTTACCATAATATTAAATGCATAAGCGATAAATCCTGTTGCAAGTCCTAAAGCTGCAAGTCTAGTATAAGAAACCAAATCACCTACATAGGATGTTATTCCATATAGAGCATAGAATCCTTGGCCTAACTTACCACCTATAGAACTTTCTTGGCGTCCGTTAGTAAGTACAATTCCTACCATTCCAGCAATAGTACCATATTTTGCTATAGCAATTATTACAGCTGGAACTCCAAGAGAAGCTAAATCTACAAAAGCACTTAATGCCCAAATAATAGCACCAGTTAAGGTAATATACCATAATCCAACGTCTGCAAAGGCTCCAAAGTAATCTTTATCTCTTATTTGCATGTATGCTTTAATTCCAAGACCTACATAAATTTGAATTAGTCCCATTACTACAGAGACAATCATTAGTAATCCTACATTACTATCCGGTTTCATCCATAGAGGAGCTATCTTGATAAAATCCCCAAAATAACTACCATACATGATGCCCCAGAATATAGTAGAAATACTTAATAAGAAAAACATCTTTATAGATTTTCTCGTGTCCTCATCTAAATTAAAAGTAGTAAGTGCAATTAAAGTACCTACAAACATCACAAGGCCATATCCAGCATCTGATAGCATCATTCCAAAGAAGAATATGTAAAAAGGTGCTAACAGTGGTGTTGGATCAATCTCCTTATACTTAGGTACACTGTACATAGAAGTAATATTTTCAAAGGATTCAAAGACTTTATTGTTTTTTAATTTAACAGGTACATCGTCACCTTCTGCGGATTCTGATTCTAAATAATAATCATCACCTAAAATACTTTTCAATGTGCTTTGAAAGTCATTATGCAATTCGGAAGGATAGTATCCTTCTATAGCCACAATGTTTTTACTCTTCAGGAAATTTTCGGTAGATTTTAATCTTAATAATAAAGAACTGTAGTATTCGTAAACTACTTTATATTCTTCTAGTTTATTAACATGTTCTTTCATACCTTCTTGAATAAAATTATTTTCTGTATTTATTGATTCAATGGTTTTTTTGTACTCTTTTATAACTTCTTTAGGTACCCCATCACATTGAATATCAATCTTACTGAAACTTGAAGATTTGAGCAGTTGTTCTATATCAGCTAAGTCATCATTGTGAGCTATCACCATTATGTAGCTGTTTCTACCTATGCTGCTAATAACTTCAAAGTAGTAGTTTTTAGTTGTTTCCTCTAACTTAAGCCTTAAAGAATCTACATTCCCTTGTGGAATTTCCCCTAGTATAGCCTTAGATTTTTTTAGTACATTTATGCTTTCTACTGAGGTGTCTAAAGATTCCCATGGTTTTAGCTCTTCTATATTGGCCTTTAATTTAGTTATATAATTATGATTCATGTTTATTTTATTATCTTTTTGTTTTAGGTCACTATATACCTCATGCCAATGAGAGGTACTTGTAATCTGCTCTAACACATCATAGCTATAGCTCTTTTTTCCTTCCTTTAGGTCTTTTAGTAGTTTAGGCTTTTCACTAAATGTGCTCAAAAGCTCAATGATAAATTTTACTTTTGATAATTCACCTTCTACTTCAGAAATTTCACTGCTTGCACTATCACTTTTTAATTGATTCAATTCACTACTTTCATTTTTACTTAAATCTAGGAATTGTACATTTTGGAAGGATTGCAGTTTCTCAAGCAAAGATTTTTTTTGATTTTCAAAGGCTAAGAGCATAAATTTATTCATTTTAACTATTGCCATTGAACTTCACTATCCTCTCAATTACTAAATTAATAGCTAAATCAATCTTTTCCTTAGAAGTATTAATTATATTTTTAACTTCTTCATCCCCTTTAGCTAAGGTTGGTTGTGACTCCTCATTTCCTTTATTAAGAGCATCTTCTTTCATTTTTTTTGCTTTTTCTGTAGCATCTTCAATGATAGCATGGTACTCTTCATTGCCTTTAACTTGAGCATCACTAATTATTTGTTTGCTATTTTCTACTGCTTTATCTAATATATTCTTTGCAGTAGATTCGGCTTGTTGAATTTTACTAATTGCTTCTAGCGCCAAAATATCACCACCTTTTAAGTATTAATTATATATATAACCACTTATATTAAGTCTGCTTTCTGTACTTATGTAAACATAATAATTAAGTGGTATTGGATAACTTATAACATGGATTAGCTCAACTCTTTAAAAGATATATTAAAATCTATTATATCAGTTTTCTTAAAAAGTACAATATATCAATACAAAAAATTAATATATTGTACTTTTTAAAATAACAAAGATTTTACTTGACATTTTATTGAACTTTTAATTCACTTTCCTGTATAAATATTCTTTCCTTAACGTGATTATTTATAAAGGCAACATAATTTAGGGTTTTCTTTATTTCTCCACATTCAATAAAACTTTGTATATTATGATTGAATTTAAACACACTTATTTTATTTATATTATCTATAGAATTTTTATTCATAATGTATTCTTTTATATTTCTCTCTTCAGCTTTACTCATTTCTATTCTTAGAAAGTCAGGTATCCACTTTGTGTTATTATATGAGAAATACTCATATCTTATTATGTCTAATAATAATTCTTTCTCACCAGCTTTGATAAAGTCATTAAATTCAACAAAGAGAGAGTAATAATCTACAGATGCTATGCTGCGTCTAAAGTATCCCTTGACATCATAAAATTTAGATAGTTCATAGTAGAATTCGAATATATCTTTGAATTTATTACTTTTTTTAAAGAAATTTAATATAGTATAAAACTTACCACTATTTAAATACTTATCGACCATATGCTCAATTTTCTTTAGTATAATTAATTCATCATAACTTATATTTTTTGTTTTTAGAATTTCATAAGGTGGATAAGGTGAATAAACCATCCCCCATTTTTCACTTTCTTCCCTCATTTGAGAACCTTTTAAAAGCTTTAAAAATCCTAATTGTAACTCTTCTGGACTAATCTCATATACTTCATTAAAGGATTTTCTGAAGGAGTTAAAATCTTCACCAGGTAACCCTGCAATTAAATCTAGATGTTGCTTAATATTCTTTAGTTTATTTAGCTCTAATACTTTTTCTTTAATAGTTGAAAATTCTATAGTTCTATTAATATTTCTTAATATTTCATTATTGGTGGTTTGAACACCTACCTCAAATTGAAACATGCCACTAGGTGCTTTACTAAGTATATCTATTGATTCACTACTAAATAGATCTGCAGATACTTCAAAGTGGAAACAGGTATTCTCTCCATTTTCAATTAGATAACTCCATATAGCATTTGCAAAAGCTTTATTACAATTAAAGGTTCTATCAACAAATTTAACTAATTTAACTTTTTTATCTATAAAATATTGTAGTTCTTTTAACACTCTATCTATGTTTAAGAATCTTACTCCATGGGTAGTTGAAGATAAACAGTACTTACAATTAAAAGGACATCCTCTAGAAGCTTCATAATATACAATTTTATTTTTTAAGTCGTCATCAGTCTCATAAGGAAATACTATATTGTTCATATCCATTAATGGTCTATTACCTCCATATATAATGCCTTCCTTACTTTTGTAGTATAATCCCTTAATATTTTCACAATTATTATTATCTCCATTAACTTCAATATTTATTTTAAAATTAATTAATTCTCTATAGGTTTCTTCACCTTCTCCTTCAATTAAATATTCACCTACATTTTCTGTTAAAAACTCAATAGGATTATAAGAAGTTTCTGGGCCTCCATATATAATTTCAATATTACTGTCTATAAGCTTTATTAAAGTTGATACCTTTTTAACAAACTCAATATTCCAAATATAACAGGAAAATCCTATTATATTTGGTTTTTCATATAGTATTTCTTCAACTATTCTTTCTTCTCTATCATTTATAGAAAACTCCATAGTGTGACAATTATAATCTAAATCCTTTGTATATGCTTTTAAATATCTTACTGCTAAATTGCTGTGTATATACTTTGAATTTACTGCAACTAAAACTACTTTCATTTTTATTAACATCCTTTCTTTCTGCCCACAATCCTAAAGGTACCATTGGAAGATACTGCTTCTACAATATCAAAATAATTCTTTAGTCCGTCTATAATTTTTGATGAAGTATTATCAGTAAATAGGTTAAGTAAGTTTATTTGAAAATTCTTCATACTTTTATCAGGTAATGATACCCTTATATTTTTTTGTAATGTCTTTAATGGCTCCTTTTCCACATCCCAAATATAAACATATCCATTATTTTTCATTAATCTATATATATTATCAAAAAGCTTTAGCTTTTGTCTATGGGTTTTAATTTTATTTAAGGTAAAAAATACTATACAGCTATCATAATACCCTTCATTATCACAGGATTTAGAAGGTGCATTCTCCAAATAATTAACATCTATAAAATTATCATAATATTTATTAGCCTTATATATTATACCCTGGTTTCCATAAGTAATATCCAATACGTTACCTCTAAAAACCTCTTTTTCTAAACTTACAAATAAGCTCTCCATTTCACACCTCCATATTTTTATATTATTGATAATATTCTTTTTAATTTTGTAAATTCCTTTATTTTTACTATTGCATAAGAAAAAATAAGATTATGTTGAAAATTACAGTTATAGTACCCAAAAAAAAGAACTACCAATATATTTTCGTGGTAGTTCTTACATTATATATAGCTCTAATCTTCACTTTTAGATTCTATAATCTTTAAGGTGTTATAAAAATCAATGAGTAATCCTGCTGTTGTTGTGCAAGCTCTAAGTAATATCACATCTGCAATTTCATTAAACCGATTTTCTTTGATTCTTATACTTTCAAAGGACTTAGCGGTTTTAACAGCAAACTTTGTGTTTTCAATAACATATTTTTCAGGACTTCCATAAGTGATTATAGGATCTTTTAAAGGAATTTTATATCCATTAATAACTTTATCTATTATGAAACTTTCCAGAGGTTTATGTTTTTTCAAGTTTTTCATAGCATGAGCTGGCACTGTGGAGTCTTGTACTAAATGACAAGCAGCACCTAATAAAAATAGAGCTTTATTCATATCAGAATTTGCACCGTAAAACACAGATGCCTTATAATACTTTACACATTCTACTTTAGCATTTGAAAATCCATATAGACCGATTCCCTTCTCATGATGATAGAAATGATTAGTACTTTTCAAATCTGCATCAGCCCATTTTACACCTTTATTCAAATCTAACAAATGTTTAACAAAAAAATGATATTCATCAATATAGCCCTCCTGCTTTAATAAACGTAGAGCTTCTTTATTTATAAATTTATGGACTATACATTCAGTCTTTTTTATTCTCTTTTTTATAGGATTTGCAACTTTTATAAAGGCTGTCATAGTTCTATTATAAGTTCTTTCCATTTTCTTCATGTAATACACCTACGATTCTTTAAGAATAATAAAATAATCATTGAGATATATATTATTATACTCCAATTTAACCATATTATTTTATTATCTATTAAATTTAACGTAGTATTTATATGGAAATTATATATAGTAGCCTATTTTCTAATAGCTAAGGTAAATATAAATCCATGGTTACCATCTAATATATATAGCTCATCTTTTAAAACCTTCATATTAGATACCGTGCAATTTTCCTTTAAAGTTATTAATTTATTTGGAACACCATTTACAGCGCTACACATTATATTATTTTTATTACAATCATAAAAATATAGTTGCAAGGTATTTTGTCCATTAATTTTCCCTGTATCATCTATTGCAATCCATTTTAAACTATTTAAATCATTATGTTGATAAGCAGGTGCTGGTGGTGACATAGGATGTTTTTTTAACAATGGAGGATTTTTTATATTAGATTCACCTTGAAATCTTGGTGAATCTAGAGGATCCCCTCCAGAAAAATCTGGGAATCCATACCAATAACCTTTTTTTAGTTCATAGATATAATCACTGTCATTTTCTACTGGTCTTAATCCTCTGTTTTCATAGCCTCCTATGGTAGCAAAGATTCTACCATCAAGAGTTATATCTAGTCCCTCAATATTTCTTATTCCCCATGCATAGGTTTCAATAGCTTTGGTGTTAATATTATAAATTAGCAGAGATGAATTGCCTATGGACTCACCCTTTATAACCTCGTTGTCTTCATTAGAAGCTCCCTGTGGTACAAAGGCTCCTTTTTCATTTTTATTTAATACTATATTAAAAGGTGATATATCATAACCAGTTGGATTTTTATCTATCCATTGGTTATCACTTCCAACTACAGCTGAATTAGTTGCAGCTCCAATTGAAATAAATAAATAGTCCTTATATCCTCTTATTAAAACATTGCTATAATCTCCTTTATTAGGTATGTTTGATAAGCATTGTTCTAACTTCCCATTGTTTATATCCAAGCTGAGTATTTCATTATTAGTAAGGAAGTATAGTTTATCTCCATTACATTCAAGGGTGGTAATGTTATAGTTTTTGTCTTCAATTAAAGTATAGGGCTCTCCAGTTGATGGAATAGCCATTATTTTATTTTCAAAGGCAACATATAATCCTTTATCATTACTAGTAAAATCTATGGCATTCTTTAATCCCTTATATCTAATTTTCATCTCAACTTCTGAGTCTTTAACCCCTATATTATATATATTATTTTTATCTTTTACTATTAATAAAGAACTAATAGCTAATATTATAAGCAGAATCCATCCAATTATTTTTTTCATAGTTCCTCCATTTAAATATTATTTACACTAATATATATTTAAATATTCTTAATTAAATTACATTAAATGAAATATAAGATAAAAATATATGGTTAGAGAATAATCTTTAATCTACCTTCATAAGTATTATTATATTAAGGCATCTTCAAAAAATAAATAAGTCAGAATGCTCGTTTATTTTGTGTTATACTGTGTCAACAGAACCCTTAGATAGTGCTACTATCTGCGGAACCTGTTTCCTTGTCTAACTCAAAATATACTTCTCATCTTTGATTTGTTATTTATTTTCAGATGCCTAATTGGAGGTAATAAAGATGAGTAAAGATACTTTTTATAGAGATACCTTTGTGTTAACTCTTTCTAATTTAGCCATGGGTGTATTGAGATTTATGTTTTCTATTATACTATCAAGACAGTTAGGACCAGAGGGAGTTGGACTTTATGGTTTGATAATGCCTATATATGATTTATTTTGTTGTTTAGTATGTGGAGGAATAATTGCTGCAATTTCACGAGAAACTTCTGCTTACCTGGGTACTAGTAGATTTGAAGATTTACATAAAACTGTTAATGCTTCCCTAGTTTTTATAGTACTTTGGTCAATTTTTATAGCAGGTATTATGTTTATACTTAGTCCGATAATCTGTAATTATATTATTAAAGACCCTAGAGCCATACGTTCCTTATGGATAGCTTCTCCTGCTATTGTTTTTATTGCTATATCCTGCGTATATAAAGGTTATTTCTATGGAGTAAGTCAAGTAATAACCCCTTCAGTTATAGATATATTAGAAAAAGCTGTTAGAATGGTGATATTAGTAGGAGTAATCTACTATTTATCTCTTAAAACCATCGAAAATACAGTAGCGGCAACCTATCTTTCATTTACTATTGGTGAAATAATAAGTTTCGTATTTCTATATATTTTCTATAAAAGAAGTATTAAAAAGATTCCTTATACCAATAGTGTAAGACCAGATAACAGCTTTCAATTGTTATTTAACATACTAATTATTGCTGTCCCTTTAGCTATAAATGGTTTTTTAACTACAGCGCTTCAAAGTGTATCTACACTTTTAGTACCCATAAGGTTAGTCGCTGCGGGTTTTGATCACATAGGTGCCCTTGAGATAATAGGTAAATTTAATGGTATGGCTCTTGCTATCGTGTACTTCCCATTAGTTATAGTTGTATCTTTGTCTACAGTAATAATTCCAGATATATCTAAAAAGATAAGTCAAAAGGATTTTTCTAATATAAATTCTAGAGTAAATGAAGTAATTAAAATTTGTTTTATGTTAGGGGTTTCTACAGTAATTATTTGCTATGTATGTCCTAATTTATTAGGTGAAGTATTCTTTGATAGAAGTGACTTAGGTAGCTTTATAAAGATAGCTTCCCTTGCAGCTCCATTTATGTATTGTCACTACTGTACCTATAGTATTTTAAATGGTATAGGGAAACAAAAAGTTATCCTTTTAAGCTCCATTGCTACAGCTTTGATTGAGTTAGTTCTAATATTTATACTTATAGGTATTCCTAGCATAAATATCTATGGATATGGAATTTCCTTAATTGTAACCTCTATTATAGGCCTTTTAATAAATCTGTATTATATTGGACAAGTGATAGAGCTATCTTTTCCTATTTGGGAAATATTAATCCTAGTGTTACTAACTGTTTTAGTATATTTAGTAACAACCATCATAAGTTCTATAATTCCTAATACCTTTATCATTCCTAAAATCATAACTATCATTGTAGTTGCTTTCTCCTTATTCTTTGTATCAAGTTTTTTAATACGCAAAAGTTCATAAAATAGAACCTAGGACTTAGTTTTTTAGATACTAAGTTCTAGGTTCTATTTTAAAATAAATTAATAATATTTACTTTAACTTTTTATATATTCTTCTAGGTATAAGTTTTGTAATTTTATTTGGCAGTGAATTTAAATCAGACTTTTTAACACCACCTATAGTTACTAGCACTAATCCGTAGGCTCCAGCAGATAATGCTATACTTATTAATGATGCAAATAAGTTTAATATGTAACCACTGAAAATTAATCCTAGAACTCCATTAAATATCTTATATGAGAAAAATGTTACTATCCCCATAGCTAATCCAGCTATTAAAGGTTTTATATAACAAGGAATCAAGTGTATCCTTCCATCAATAGAGTCATTTATTTGCCACTGGAATAATATAAGCATTACTAAATAACAGGCTGCATTACCCCAAATAGCTCCAAGGATTCCAAAGGAAGGCATTGCTATCAGTATATAATTCACAACAACTTTAGCCAAAATTCCAACTACAGAAAATATAGTTACTACGTTTACCTTACCCATTCCCTGTAAAATAGAAGTTTGAACTAATGTGATAGCATATAAGATTAAAACCCAAGCTCCCCATACTAATAAGGGTGATACTTCTTTATCATAGCCTAGGATTCTTAAAATAGGCATAGATAGAACTCCTAATCCCACAGCACAAGGTATAGCTATCATAAAAGTAACCCTATAGGAAGATTTAATATTAAATCTAAGACCTTTTTTATTATCTAGGGCATGGATTCTAGATATGGCAGGAACAAGAGCAATAGCTAAAGCTCCAATAATTGCCATAGGAATTGACATAAGAGTGTTGTAAAGACCTAAATATCCCCATTGAATATCAACAGTTTTCTGACTTAATCCTGTAGATAAAAGTCTAGACTTTACAATTTTTAAGTCTACTATAGTTCCTGAGTTTTGCAGTGCAGAAGCTATAGTTATTGGAAATGCATATTTTAATATGGATTTAATAATAGTTTTATTACTTAGTCTACTTACCCCTACTTTGTTCTTTTTTGGGGCGTGATTAGATCCATACATTTTATATGCTAATATAAAGTATAAAGATGCTCCAATAGCTCCAACCACTGTACCTATAGTTCCTCCAGCAGCTCCATAGGATACACCTTTTCCCATGAGTAGATAAGCAAATAATAAACTAAATATTATATTTAGAATTTGTTCGCCTACTTGGGATACTGCAGTGGTAGTCATATTTCCAATACCCTGAAAATAACCTTTGTATGCACCCATTATTGAAGTAAATAATAATGCCGGTGCAAGCCATCTAGTAGCTAATATTGATTCAGGACTATTAAAAGCCATACTTAAGGGTTTTGCCCATATAAACATAAATACGGATAGGATTAACCCTAAGATTATAAGTAAAGTCCTAGATGCTCTAAAGGTTTTTATTGCATCTTTGTAGTTTCCCTTTGCTTCAAGTTCCGATACTAACTTTGCAATGGCTACAGGTATACCCGCATTAGCTATAATGTATATATAAGAAAAAATTGTATATGTAGAATAGTATACTGACCAACCCGTTGATCCTAAAATCTGCCTAAGTAAAGGTGTATAAACTACAGATAACACCTTTACTGACATCATAGATATGGTGAGTACCATAAAGCCTTTAGCTACAGAGTGCTGAGCCCCCTCAGTTCTGTCATTCATATTACCCCTCCATTAAAACTTAAACACATCATTCTTTATCTTCTTTAATACTGGTGGTAAAGATTCTGCTATAGTTTTATTTTTCATATATTCAAGCTCCTCTGAGTTTGATTTAAATATTACTTTATATGCATATAGGAATTGAAAATCTAAACCATATCTATTTACAAAGAAGCTATTAAGCTTTTTATCTCCATATTTAGAATCTCCAACTATAGGATTTCCTAGCTCTGATAAGTGAGCTCTTAATTGATGACTTCTTCCAGTAAGTAAGTTAATTTCTATTAGGGAAAAAGTACCACAACTTTGAATAGTTTTAACCTCCATAGCAATTTCTTTACTGTTTGGAACTTCAGTCCTATATACCTTAGAAATATTTGCATCTTCATTTTTTAAGATATATCCTGTATAGGTTCCGTCCTTTATTCTTCCTTGTACTAGAGCCATATAGTATTTTTCAATACTTCTTTCTCTTATAGCTTCATTAAGAGCCTTTAGATATTTGAAATTTTTTCCGAATATAACTACCCCAGAGGTATTTCTATCCAACCTATTACATGGAGCAGGAGTAAAAGTTACTTCTTTTTCGGGTTCATAATCACCCTTATCATAGAGATAAGATAAGGCATAGTCTGTTAAAGTCGGTTCTCCATTTTTTGTATCACTATGAACTAATAAATTAGGCCATTTTTCTACCATAAGTATATTTTCATCTTCATAGGTAATTTTAAGATTATTTTCTATTCTTTCAAATTTCTTTTTTTCACCACTAGTTTTTATATATCTTATTTCTATGGTGTCTTCCTCTTCTAAAACATATTGTTCTTTTATTTTTTTACCATTTACTCTAATGTCACCTTTTCTAAATGCCTTATATATAGCGCTTAATGGTACATCCTTCAGTAACTTTCTAAGGAATTTATCGCATCTTTGACCGGCTTCATTTGAACCTATTTGTATATTATTCATATTGTCCTCCAATATTTCTTTCTTATAGTTTGTTAAGATAGTTTACAGCCATATTACAATGAACTGCTACTCCTATTTGTAGACATTCCTCATCTATATCAAATTTACTACTATGCAGAGGATATATTATTCCTTTTTCAAGGTTTCCACATCCTAATTGATAAAACATAGCTGGAACCTTAAGGGAAAAGTATGCAAAACTTTCTACACCCATAGTAGGTTCTCTTAATATTTTAACCTTATCTTTTCCTAATAGAGTTACACTATTATCATAAAATATATTATACATAGCGTCGTCATTATATAAACATGGATAACTCTCATCAATATTAATTTCACAGGTACCTCTTAAACTTTCTACCTGCATGGTTACCAATTCTTTTAATCTTTTTTTCATGTATTCCCTATCTTCTAGGTTCATAGTTCTAATTATACCAGTTATAGTAACCTTATCTGGTATAATATTGGCTGCTGTACCTCCATTTATAGTTCCTATAGTTATTACCCCTGGTGATACTGGACTAGTCTCTCTACTTACTAACAATTGTAAAGCATTTATAACCTGAGCTGCAATTACTATAGGGTCTATCCCTTTATGAGGACTTGCACCATGAGAACTTTTACCACAAATAGTAATGGTAAAAGGATTAGAAGCAGCATAAGCTACCCCTTGCTTAAGTCCAATAGTTCCAACCTCAAGACTTTCATCTACGTGACACCCAATTATTGCATCCACATGAGGAGCTTCTAATGCTCCTTCTTCTATCATAATCTTAGCTCCACCAGTAGTTTCTTCAGCGGGTTCAAAAATAAACTTTACATTTCCTTTTAACTCTTTTCTATGGTTATTTAAGAGTTTAGCTGCTCCAAGTACCATTGTCATATGAGCATCATGGCCACAGGCATGCATTTTTCCATCCATCTTAGAAATATAGCAGTGACTATTTTTTTCATGGAGAGGTAGTGCATCCATATCACACCTTATAGCTATAGTTTTTCCATTACTATTACCTGCTTCCCCATATATAGTAGCTACAACACCTGTACCTGCGCAAGAATAAAATTCTATATTCTCATTCCTCAAGAAATTTTTTATTCTATCAGAAGTTTTATATAAATCAAAATCTAACTCTGGATTTTCATGGAATTCTCTTCTTATATAAATTAATTCTTCACTTATTTGTTTAGCTTCATGGATAAAGTTCATCTGAAACCTCCTTACTGATAATTATATATTATATACAAATATACAAAAAAATAATAGACTTGAAGTCTATTTAAGAGAAGTCTTAACTATATTGTACTTCAAACCATTATATAACAGAAAAGCTTTCCTTTCAATATTATAGTCAAATATGTTTCAGCTGTGTAAAACCTCCTAGGTGATTCTTCACAATATTTGTAATCTTTCTTATAGTCTATAACTATGAATATATGTAACATTTTATATATATGTCTATAGATAATTTTCACTAGGAAACTAGTTAAATATATATCTATACTAATATTAAACTATAGAACTATTTAACTAGTTAACTAGTTGTACTCATAGTGAGGCTTTGGGGTGCATTAAGTATTTAATAAGGTTTAATTTAAGTCATTAAATATCATTTTCTTTAAATTAAATCTATAAACACTCTTACCCATAATATCATCTATTTTAATAGCTCCAATACTTCTGCTATCTAAACTATTTTCTCTATTGTCTCCCATGACAAATATAGAATCACTAGGTATTTTAATAGTCATATCAGGATATGTTTTTACACTATCATCTAAATAAGGTTCTTCAAGTAGTTCACCATTTATATATACATCACTATTCTTAATCTCGATTGATTCATTAGGCAATCCGATTACTCTCTTAATAATATTTCTGTCCTCCATTTTTATAACTACAATATCACCTCTGTCATAATCATCAGTAAATTGTTTGTATTTTTCTAATATAACCTTATCATGGTATTCATTTAATGTTGGGTACATTGATATTCCTTCTACTGTTATTACATCAATGACAAAGACTCTTATCATAATTACTAAAACAAATACAAGAAATATCTTTAGGTAATCCTTATAATCTTTTTTCATATACATATAATATATCACTCCTTATATATTATATATATTTTACTATATAGAATATATATAATATGCAAAATACATAAAATTATACAATTAACACATTAAATTACAAATGGTGAAGCATTTAGAGTTGAAATAGTTATAGTTTTAATTCCATTCTTAAATCTGATTCTAGATACTTACTGTCTAGAAAAGGGGTTTCTATAAAACCAAATTTCTTATATAACCCTATGGCTGAAGTTAATTTGTGATTTGAAAAAAGAATTATTCTTTTAACATTTTTTTGTTTTGCAATATAAAGACATTTTTCCATTAATATTTTTCCTATATTTAATCCTTGATATTTTTCAGTAACAGCAAGTTTTGCCAATTCCAAAGTATTATCATCAACTCTTATTAAAGACATAGTTCCTACTATTTCTTCACCGTGTTTAGAAAAAAATATAAAACCACCTTTATCTAGTACGATTTCTTTAGGATTATTTAAAATCTTCTCATCTTCCGGCTCTAATAATTCATACTTTTCAAGCCATTCATAAGAGAGCCTCTTTAAATCATCATGGTATTTTTCTTCATATTCAACAATTATTATTTTCTCCATATTAAATTCCCTTCCCTTTCAAATTGAACTTACATTTTAAATTATACTATATTATATATATCTTGGAAAAAATATAAAAAATAGAAAAGTTTAAAACTATACTTTAACTTATAGACACTAGGGTACTCTTAAGAGTACCTTCTCTTTGACCTACACTTTTACAATAATCCATATACTTCAATAATATTTAGAATATCATCTGCAATTTTTGTGAAATCTACTTTCTTTTGTTCAACATTATAAAAATCATCAGCAATAAAGTAGAGGTCAGCTTTGGGAGCAATACCTATATTTCTTCCAACTGCAATAGAAGCCATTGCTACTCCATGCATTTCTGCTATGTCTTTTTCACTACTAAAAGCTTTATAAAATTTCAAGTTATCTTTTATTTCCACATGGTCAACAAGCAAGGTAGCATCTATCATAGCTATCCCAATACCCTCACTATCATATCCTTTATCATGCAAATTGCCCAATTCAAGCTTTTTCTTTTTACCTTCTTCAATAAGTTTCCATGGTTCAAAGTCTTTCGGTAAATCCTCTGACCACTCTGTTACGGTATCAAATTGAGTAACATTTGTTAAATCTCCTACAGATATTTTTTTCAACTGTTCACTATCTATTTTTGTACCTCTTAAATCTATAATACCGTCTTGGTTTTTTTCATATTTAACATCATCACTTCTATCATTTAGAATTGTTGAAGATATTGGAATTGGATGATTTTAAATATATCCTCTTTCCCATGTATCATTATTAGAGCATGATATTAAAAAACATGCTGCTATTATTAAGCTTAGATTAATGTTAATGATAGTAACTTTTTCATATGCCCCCCCTAATAAAAAAATAATAGTAATGAACAGACAATTAAAATTGTTCATAAAATCTAATTGATAATTGTATTTACATTATCACTGGAAATCATGTAGTTCACCTCGAATTGCTAAAGATCGCCCTAGTACAAAATTCCTATTTTCCTTTTAGTTTATATATAATAAAATTTCGCTCACTTAACTAATCTCCCAAATTATTGGAGTTTATTTAATCCTATTGAACATTGGATGATTTACATTAAACTCAACTAAATCCCACAAGTTACCGTATAAATCTTTAAATACTGCAACTGTTCCATACTCCTGTTCTTTAGGCTCTCTAACAAACTCTATACCTATATTTTTCATTTCTTTATAATCACGCCAGAAATCATCAGTTCCTAAGAAAAGAAAAACTCTTCCACCTGCTTGATTTCCTATGAAAGGCTCTTGTTCTACCTTAGATGCTCTTGCAAGTAATATTGTTGTTGAATTTGAACCAGATGGAGATAATACTACCCATCTTTTATCTTGCTCTGATTGATAAGTATCTTCTAATAATTCAAAATGAAGTTTATTTGTATAGAAATCAATTGCTTCATCATAATCTCTTACTACTAAAGCAATATGTACCACCGATTGAATCATAACGTTCATCCTTTCTGTATTAGGATTTATCTCCCCGACAATTTGGAATTTTATAATATCTAAAGATTTTTATTAATTCTAACATATTATTGTTTGCTTTGTAATTTATTTATTAGTGCAATTGGATCTATTATCGTACCAAGTTCATAGGTTCCATTTTCACCAACAAAGGCAATTTTTTCATTAGCTTTTATTTCGAAACGCTATGAAAGTAATACATATAAAATATTAATATATATCAACATTTAATAGGTATATATTAATATGAATATAATTTATTGTAAATATATTGTGTTATTTTTTTCTTATGCAAGGTGTTTGATATAACACCACTTTACAAGTAATCAAATTTAAATTACCCAAAAATACAACGAACCAAACGACCTAACCCTGTACAAACTAATCATAGCAATACAAACAATCTGAAAGGGTGTGTTTGGTTCTATGAATAGTATTAATAGTAAATCAATAATTAAAACATTAAATAGTTATCTTTATTCATATAAAGATATATTTTATGAAAGAGGTTTTAAAACTTCACTATGATAATCATGGCAATGCTTTCTATTCAAGAGGTTCGCTCAATTAAATTCCTCTACGAGAAATTTATAAAAAAGCATTTAGAGATAGCTAATATAATATGATATGATATAAAGTGGATTAAGAAAGATTAATATATGAAATTTTATATGTTAACTATAATGTAGAGGGGGATTTCTTGTGAGTAGAGTGCCATTTCAAATAGTAGATGAAAACTTTTATGAATGCGTAGATACAAGTAAAGAAATTTTTTGGATGTATAATGATATAGCATCTAACTGGGGTATTGTACATAATATTGATTTTGAGCATGTTGATTATGATAAATATATTATGTGTGAGATTGTTGAAGAAAGACTCAAAAGCCCTGATTTGCAACGTATTGTAGATATAGTTAATCAAGGTTGCTTTACCGCATTAAGCTGTTATGTTCTAAATCTAATGGATGAAGATTTACGGGATAGTAATGTTATTATTCTTATCGATGATTTATTAGCAGACCGAAGAATAGATAGTATGAAATTTGAAAAAGAGTTATTGATAATTATGCGTGATGCACTTAATCAAGAGTTAACATATAATATTGATGATAATAAATATTGGACTGAATTTCCTGCTGGTAAACACTTGTATGATAAGCTAAAAGAAGTATATGCAAAATATGTAATTGGTTATTATCAATCTATGATAGAAATAGCTCGAACTGATGTATATTATATATAAAGTTATTATCACGTTTTATACCTAAGTAGTATGTGTAGATGAAGACTAAGGCTGTCCCCAAAATGGTACGGTCTTTTTCTTCACAATAAAAAAGAGAGCTTTTAAACTCTCTTAATCATTTTTATATTCATTTATTAATTCGCGAATTGTTTTATTAAATGGCATTCTTTTCAATTCTTTTATATCTTTATCTCTAATCTTGTTAATTGAAAAATTATTTTTATAACTAAAAATCTTATACACACTTCCCTTAATTCTTTCTTTAATAATACCTTCAAACTTCATAATTATATTGAAGTTAGTTAATAAATAAAAATCAGCATTTGTAACAGAATTAAATGTTGTTATTGTATATTTTTTTATTATCTTTTCTTTAGTACTATTAATCTCTATTTCTATCTCTAGAGATAATTCAATGGTATTTGTATTATATATAATTTTTTTATTTGGTATGTATAGAATATCGTCAATTAATATATTTGTAAAATCTAAATATGTAATCCTATTATATCTTTTTAAAAATTCCAACGTGAGTCCACGTAATATACAATTATCTTTTTTATCAAAAGATAATTTCTCCGTTTCTATGCACTCAATATATTTAACATCAATAAAAATTTTACCATTGTAATTAAAGTTTACTATGCGGAAACACAATCCATATTCTAAATTTCTATTATTGGAAGTAACTCCTAATCTATAATGGTAATCTAAATTATTCACCAATGTATCCAGAGACATAAATTTCAAGATATGTCTAATGCTAAAATATATTTCATCATAATACGTTGATTTCATATCATGAGAAAATAACTTATCTCTAGATAATTCTTTTAATTTATAACTATATAAAATGCTTCTAACTTTATTTATTGGTATATTTTCTTCTACTTTAACATTTAATTCTTTTCCAAAATTAAAATCAAATTCATCTATATATATATCCCCAACTATATTATTATCATCATCTATATATGCTCTATAAGAAAATGTTTTCTTCCGATTTAATTTATAAGATACTTCTATGCAATTTCCGTTTATTTTTATATCTTTTATATCAATATCACTCAAATCAATGAATATATATATCCAGAACTTTTCTTTTTTATTATAGTACTCTCTACTATGTTCTATTTTAGGAATTATCGAACTCTCAATAATATCCAAATTAAATATAATTAATTCAATATTAGAATTTTTTCTAATTTCTTCATAAATTAGTGGCTCTTTATTATTGCAACTTCCACCAAATAATATTCCTTTCATCGGTTTACCAATATTGTTGTTCTTAATAATATAATCTAAATTCCAGTAATCATCTTCCTCTATATCTTGATATTTAACCTCAATCACATAGTAATAATTTTCATCTTTAGCTAATAAATCTATTGCTTTTAACTGCTCCAAGAAATTTACTTCATTTTGTAATATATAACTTCCTCTTCCATTTAATAATTTTTCAATATGTGGATAAAGTATTATTTCTTTTTGTATATTAATCACCCTCCTATTTCTCTATTACTTATTCGGCTTTTAAAACTGCATAATTTCAATGTTTCCAACCCTTAATATATACCTCTTAGTGTAGTACAATTTTATAGGTATAATTTAAATTATATAAATCTTTTATTTAAGCATAAAAAAGAAGTGCTAATTAAACACTTCTAATACCTTTAAATTATGAGGTTTTATTTGGTTAATTCACCCTCTAGCATCATTATCAATTTATATCCCATTAAACAATCTCTCATTAAAATTAAATCTATATATAGCTTTACCTAGCACATCTTCTATTTTAACTACTCCTATGTGTCTACTATCTTTACTATTCCCTCTATTATCACCTAGTACAAATATATGACCTTCTGGAACAATAACTTTCATATCAGGATATGTTCTAATGTCCTTATCTAAATATTCTTCCTTAAGTAACTCTCCATTTATATAAATATAACCATTCTTAATTTCAACTGTTTCATTAGGTAACCCGATTACTCTTTTAATTATCCTTTTATCAAGAATTTCTTCATTGATAACAATTATATCCGACCTATTATAATCATCTGTAAACTGCTTATATTTCTCAAGTATAACCTTATCATGGGATTCATTTAAAGTTGGATACATAGAACAACCTTGAACACTTATAACATCTATTACAAACAACCTTATAGCTAATACAAATATTATTATTAATGCATATTGACCATACTCTTTAAATTTACTATTCATATAACAAACCACCTACTACTCTATTTTTATATTCATCACTTACTGATAAATATAAAAGATATTTGACTGGATATTTTTCTTTTTCAATTTCAATTTCAATTTTCATTTTTATACCCCCAATATTTATAATTACATAATAATATTAACATGTTTTCAAATATTAGTATATAACTGTATATATTCCTCTGTAGCTTTCTGTGTAAGACTTTTAATCTTATCTCTACCTAATCCTCTATAAGTTTAGATTGTTCTTCTTGGCTTAATTTAGACCATACAGAGAGTGCTGTAGTGTACTTTACCGTACCATCTGATATTAATTCTTGTAGGTCAGGGGATAAGGTTTGAAGTTGCTTAAGTCTTTGAAGTGTTCTAACATCCACTCCTAATCCTTTAGCCATTTGTTCTTGGGTTGGAGCGACATTTTGTCGTTCTAAACTTATTTTTCCTGCACTACCCTGTCTTACCCCACATAATTTTTCATATTCTCCAAATACTCTCCCTTGTTTAACTGGGTCATTTTTCAATCTTCCAAAGTTTGTTGCAAGAAGTTTTTAAGTTTTTCATCTTCTTCAATTAAATCTTCTTTTATAATTACTGGAATTAATTGAATACCTAAATCCTTACTTGCTTGATATCTTTGATGTCCACTTATTATTGTCATATCAGGACTTACTATTAAAGGTGTTAGAATTCCATCTTCTTCTATTGATTTTTTAAATTTTTCATACTGTTCTCCTTCAATATCAACATATACAAATATTTTTAAAATGGTATAATCATATTATATATTACAAATATTGGAGGAATTGTAATGAATGAGATGAAGGCTAAAATTAATCATTTATGGAAAACGAACAGAAAAGAATGTAAAATTGCTATTTTTATTCTAGTTGTAGTTATTGTTTTCATTATTGGTATAAGTACAACTAATCAAGGTGGTATAACTGATAATGTTGTAGTAAATATTGGAGAGTCTTCTAAGTTTACTGAAGAAGAAATAAATAAAGCAGTAGATTGTGTAAAGAAGGATTTTGATTCCGGTTATACAGGATGTACTCTTACTAAAATATGGTATGACGAAGAAAAATCTAATTCTGCTGTTGAAGAATATTTACAATATGGAGGAGGTTCAGTAAATGGAGTTAGTCCCGAAAATGTTATTATTTTGTTATCTAATTTTGATGTCGATGATTCAGGTGATAGTCTTGCTTTAAATCCAAATTCAACTTATACAAATTATAATTGGGTTTTAATAAGAACTAGCAAAAGAAGTAAGTGGAGAATTGATGACCGTGGCTATGGACTTTAACAAATTAAATGAAAAGAAATTTCACACTAAAAAATATTTAAATGAGGTTGTCTTTTTATAGTGAACTTCATTTAATGTAGTAAATCAACAATTTTAAATACAATGCCATTTAAAAGCTCATATCGAACCATATACGAGACGATACTTTGAACTTAAACAATAAAGGAGAGAATGCTACAATAGTATCAAGGTTATTGAGTGGCTCTTAATTTTATATTTATATATGTTGACTGTAGCTATATAGCTTATTAGTTTTTTATTATTAACCTTTTAATTATTAGTGCTACATTGATGTCATATGTAGTTAAAATATCATTGTCTTAGGGATATGACATATAACTCATACATCCTATTAAAAAGTGAAAAAAATAGGTTATATTTTTTAAAATCTGAACATGACAAATAAACCTATTGCATACTAATTTTTAAAAATGATATAATAGATTCAACAATTATTTTATTTATTCAGTTCTTGAGTCTTATGCTATCGTTACTAGCAGGGACTCCTTTTTATGTCCACCCTAAAAGTTTCTTCTCTAATTCTTCCATATTATAATCTCGTTGTTCATAACTATGGAATTTATTTTTCTTTTTATTATAAGTGCTTTTGACTTTATTCATAGCAGTTTTTACAGTTGTAACTGTTCTATCTATTACAGGTTTTAATAGAGTGTATATATTAACACTACCTAGTTTTCGCTCTATTGTTATATAACCTTCAGAAATAAGCCTTTTTAAACTCCTCTGGACTGTTCTAACGCATATATTAAGCATCTCAGCAACTTTTCTTTGAGAAGGGAAACATTTATCACTGTTGAAGCAAAAGGTCGAGAATGCACAAAATACAGCTTTGTCGGTAGTAAATAAAGACTTATTATACATTACTTCATTATAAAATGTAGTGAATCCTTTACTCATGATTATTTTCCTCCCTTTCTGCTTTTTCTATCAATTTTTAGCTTTTTATTATCTTTGGAAAGCACATCAAGGGGATTATATTTCAATAAATCTTCTGAGAAATCTAATGGTAATAAATTAACATATCTTTCTGTGGTTTTTATATTATTATGAGCGAGTAAAACATTAAGCCTATAAATATCTCCACCATTTTTAATAAATAAAGTTGCAAATGTATTTCTAAAAGTATTGACACCTCTCATTTTTACTTTGCAATGCTTAAAATAATTTACTAGATTTTGATGTAGTGTATCATAACTCATTTTATTTCCATCTAATTTTGGGAATAAATAATCGTCTTCTTTTAATCCCATTATAGCAATATACTACTTTAAGAGTTTTAGATAGGATTACAGTAACTTGCTTTTTTGTTTTCATATGTCTAAAAAGAATACTTTCATTAAGAAAATCGATATCTTTTACTTTTACATTTAATAATGTTGTACTCCTGCATCCTGTGCCTAATAGAAAGTTAACAGTTGTCCAACTTCTATAATCGCCTACAACACATGTATTTAAATTAGGTTTTTTAAGTAATTTATTTATTTCAGCCTCAGTATAAACTTCTTTTTTCGCTAAAATGATATTGGGAATTTTAACTTCAAACTTTTCTAAATACTCCCTAGTAAAGCAGTATGTTAAAAATGCTCTAATTTTTATAACATAAGTTTGATAGTAATTACCCTTATATCCTTTATCTATCATATAGTTTATATGTTTTTGTATTTTATCTTTAGTCAATGTGTTAATATTGTCATCCAAATTTACTATTTTACTTAATTGATATCTCTTAAATCTTTCTTTACTGCTTAAAGTTCCTTCTCTTTGACCTATACTTTTACAGTAATCCATGTATTCTTCATAACACTCTTTAATAGTTTTTTTGCATTTCTGTCAGCTCTTATTGTTTTTAGTTTTAATTTTGACATAAAAAATCGCTCCATTCATGTATCTGTTTTTTAATCAAACAATGAATGGAACGAATCTACATAACTTTTCTATTCCTCCAAAACCTCTATAAGCCCATTGGTTACAAGGACATCAAAGTCAAATTTTCTCTCCAAATCAGAAAATTTAATAGAGATATTACTTTCTTCTAAGGCTGTTATAGTTCCTGTTCCATAGAATTTATGGGTTACAGTTGTTCCAACCTTAAATTTAACTCTTTCTAGTATCTCTTCTTCTAGCTGGCACTCACATAGAAATTGAGATTTATTTTTCTTTTCACCTCTTATAAATTGAGGGAAAAGAAATATTAAGTTGTTAATAGCTCTAGTAACTCCTACATAAAATAGTCTTCTCTCTTCCTCTATATCATTATTTTTATAGGGAATAGCTCCATCTACTGTGTTAATCATAAATACCGTATCAAATTCCATTCCCTTAACACCGTGAATAGTACTAAGAATTACGCCTTCATTTTTATCCTTATTTCTAGAGCTAGCTTTCTTTGTTTCCTCTTCTACAGTATTTACATGTTCTAAGAAGTCTTTAATAGTTTTAAATCCCTTCACGCTTTCTTTAAACTCATTTAACACATTTTCTAAATCTTCTATGGAAAATTTATATTTCTGTGCATATTCCACCAGATGTTTATGATACATTAAGTCTCCTATAATAAATTCTACGGCAGAAGGTAGTGAAATTCTATTTAAGCTAGAAATATCCCTTTCGAGTTTATCTAATATTTTTAATTGAAACACTGGAGTACTATCTAAGTTTTTTAATTTAGTAAAGATACTGCCTAAGCTATTGCTCTTTTTAACTTCTTCTATACTATTTTTACTTATATACCTATAGGGTTTATTTATTATTCTAGTAAAGCTATCCATGTTTAGAGGATATATGCTTAACTTTAGATAAGCTAATATGTCTTGGCATATGAAGTGAGAGAAAAAATTATATTGTCTATCTAGTAAGGTAAAGGGAATTTTTTTTCTAATAAAACTATCAATTATACTTCTACTTTCTATATTAGTTCTATAAAGCACTGCAAAGTTATTAAAGTTATTATCTTCACTTTCCCTTACCTTAAGAATATAATCACTTATATATGTACCTTGAGCTGTTTCATCACGAACCCCTTGAGCCTTTATTATTCCATCATCAGTTTTACTGGCTCTGATATTCTTTGAAGTTCTAATCTTATTATTTTTTATAGACTTCATAGATAATCTTACTATATTCTGCTTTGACCTATAATTTGTAGATAGATATAAGGTTTTACCTTCTTTAAATATATCTTTAAAGTTTACTATATAGGTTGGATTAGCTCCTCTAAAACTATAGATGCATTGATCCTCATCCCCTACTACAAATAAGTTATTCCCCTTATTTAAAAGCTTTAATATGTCCACTTGTACATCATCACTATCTTGAAATTCATCAACTAATATATGTTTAAATTGATTTTGATATGAATTTAATATGGAGCTATTCTTAATAAATAAATCTCTACACATTAACTGTAGATCTTCAAAGTCAAGGAGGGATTTTTCCTTTTTATAGGATTCATAGAAATTTACACAGTTTTTTAAAAGTTCTTTATCGATTTGATTATTTCCATCTCTATTATATTCTCCCTTGCATTTATAGATGGATATGGCATTTACATATTCCTTAACTCTATCTTCACTAACATCCTCCACATAGGCAGTTAAAAAGTTTTTTACTACTCTATAGCTTTCAAAGGGCTCTATTATATTAATTTCTCCATAATAGGACTTTAGTATTTTATAGCAAAGTCCATGAAAGGTTCCAAAGAAAGGACTTACCTTATTCTTATCTATGGCTAGGAACCTATTTCTCATATTAGTTGCTGCTGCCTTGGTGAAGGTTATTATAACTATATTTTTAGGTGATATGTTTTTATGCTTTATAAGCTCATAAACTCTATTTACAATAACTACAGTTTTCCCACTTCCAGGACCTGCACTGACTATTATATTTTCATTTGAACAGTTAATGGCTATTAACTGTTCTTCACTTAAAGTGTTATTTTTGTTTCTTATCATAATATAAATCTTTCCTTTTACATACTTTCAATTTAATAATATTACCATATTATTTGTCCATATACTATAGAAATGAAAGTTTTCTTATGGTACGATATATAGGATGTAAATGTTAACCTATGGAGATTTTATAAAATTTTATGGTTTATATAAGTGAGGAGAACTAAAAATGGATACAATTACTAGACTTGACCTAAGAAGCCAAAGAAATCTTACCATGTTAGTAGATTTTTATGAGCTTACAATGGCTAATGGTTATTTAAATACTGAAGCAGATGATACCATAGCTTATTTTGACATGTTTTTTAGGAAAATTCCTGATGGTGGTGGCTACTGCATAATGGCAGGAGTTCAACAATTGATTGAATATTTAACTAATCTTAAATTTACTGATGAAGATATAGAATATCTAAGAAGTAAAGATTTATTTAGTAAAGAATTTTTAAATTATTTAGCTAACTTTAAGTTTAGTTGTGATGTATGGGCTATTCCAGAAGGTACCCCAGTATTCCCTAATGAACCACTTGTAACTGTAAGGGGTCCAGTTATGGAAGCTCAGTTTATAGAAACTATGATACTACTAACAATAAATCATCAAACTCTAATTGCTACTAAAGCTGCAAGAATTTGTGAAGCTGCTAGTGGTAGACCTGTAATGGAGTTTGGTTCTAGACGAGCTCAAGGCTATGATGGTGCCTTGTATGGAGCTAGAGCTGCAATTATTGGTGGATGTAATGCTACTGCTTGTACTATGGCAGATGAATTATTCAATGTGCCTGTAACTGGAACTATGGCACACTCTTGGATTCAGCTTTTTGATAGTGAATATGAAGCTTTTGCAGCATGGGCTAAAACTTATCCAGATAATACTGTACTTTTAGTAGATACATATAATGTTCTAAAATCAGGTATTCCAAATGCTATAAAGGTTTTTGATGAAATCTTAAAACCTATGGGTAAAAGACCTAAGGCTGTAAGAATTGATAGTGGCGATATTGCATATCTTTCTATAGAAACTAGAAAAATGCTAGATGAAGCTGGCTATGAGGATGTAAAAATCACAATTTCTAACTCTTTAGATGAATTTATAATTAAAGCTGTTCTAGAAAATGGTGCTAAAATAGATAGTTTTGGTGTTGGTGAAAGATTGATCACTGCAAGAAGTGAGCCTGTATTTGGTGGTGTTTATAAGCTTGTTGCTATAGAAAAAAATGGAACAATTATCCCTAAAATTAAGATAAGTGAAAATGTAGAAAAAATCACAAATCCAGGGTTTAAATCTCTTTATAGAGTTTATGATAAGAAAACCAATAAAGCTATTGCAGATTTAATTGCTTTAAATGATGAGAATTTCGATAATAATAAGCCTTTGCAGTTGTTTGACCCTAACTACACTTGGAAGAAAAAAAGAATTAAAAATTATAATATAAAAAATCTCATGGTACAAATATTTGATAAGGGTAAATGTACTTATGAAAGTCCTTCTGTAATGGAGATAAGAGAATTTTGTGGTAAGGAAAAAGCTAGTCTATGGTCAGAGATAAGAAGATTACAAAATCCTCATCAATACTATGTAGACTTATCTAAAAACTTATGGAATTTAAAAGAATCATTATTACACGAATACTCTTCAATATATGAAGAATAATATTAATATACTATCTATGAAGGGTATGATATCTATTGAATAAGAAACTTAAAATAAAAATTTCTAATGATGCCTTTGATTTTATTATTAAACTACTGGAATTTCATGATGAATATGATTGTATAGCATTAAAGGAACCTGAAAATGGTGGATGTTGTAAAAATTCTAAGGTTGATATAATTTTAGATAATACCATTAACTACAATGTTATTGAAGATATACAGGGGTTAAATATTGCTTATAGTGAAGATTTATCTAGTAATTTTAATGAAATAATTATTGTACTAAAGAAAGATTCTCTCTACCTAAAGGCAACACCTTCGTTTACTAATAAATCTAAGGGATGCGGTGGATGTGGTGGATGTGGATCAAAGTCAAAGGATTGCACATCATGTTCAGGATGTAGCATGAAATCAAAATAGTTAATAAAAAATCTCCTAGCCTAGGCTAGGAGATTTATATGTTTACTGAAATATACTAAATAACACACTTGGATTAGTTTAATTTGGTTGGAGCTTAATATAGATATTATGTTATAAAAAATCTATATTAAAAACAATTTAATTATAAGTAGCTGTCTTTGTATAAAAGAGATATAGGCAACGACTTATCCTCCTTGTACAAATCATAATCATAGAGATTTTTTATTTTGCTCCCCTTGCTACTAAGCTCTTTAAAGGGGCACTTATTATTATTTTCAGCCCAATTATAAAGGGCACAGTCCTTTGAACACTCTACATACTCATCATAAGTTGATAAAAAATCACACTTAACCAAGCATACCACCCCCAATAAATACACATTTAATACCCTAAATTATAAATGAGAATTTTCACAAAATAAAGTATTTTTAGTGGATTTATTGAGGGGTTTTCTATATTTAAGAATTTTCCAATATTTTTTAAATATAATTTTAGTATTTTAAAAAATATTGGAGTTATACTACAACTACTAAAATATATATATAAATTTATCCTATGAAAACTACACTTATGTCAATATTTATATTTTTATGTCCTACATTTCTTTGAGTATTATGGATATTCAAATTACTATCTTCTTTTTTTGCTATATGATTTTTAAGGTTAATAATCTTTTCACTATCAATATTCATTATTTTTTCATATATAGGAAGTAGCTCATTAGGAATCTTATTATTTAAGCCTATATTAATGACTGCTATTTTTTTTATTCCATAAATACAACTTAACAAATCTTCATTGTCAGTGATATAATGAGAAAATTCAGTAAACTCGTCCAACAAGTGGCTACAACCATATAAATCTAGTTCGGAAATAGTTGAGGGTCTTTTTTTACCCTCTTTGAAATCTAAATTTCCTACTTCATTATTTAGTATGGTACCACCTTTTTCTATGACAGCTCTTTCTAAGTTTAAATCATTTAACTCTAAACAATCATCTATTCTTACTTGAGTTCCAATATCTATATGATACATAATAAAATTTTTAGCTTCTTCCTTAGATCTGACAAGAATACTGTGAATACCAATTTCCTCAAGTTTATTCATCATATCTTGTATTAATATGCTTACAGAAGTTCTATTTACCATACATATTACACCTCCTAAGGCAGTTAAATATTTTCTTTACTTATTTATATGGATGTAATTACTATTTTATGATATCAATGAAAGATTTTATAATATGAGCTGTAAAACCCCAAATTACATAATTATTCCACTGATAAAAGTATTCATCTAATACCCCCTTTGAAAATTTATAATCCTTACCTCCGTTTATTAAATGAAAGGGAAATCCATCTTGATTTATTGGGCCAATATCCATTTTATATAGTAATGGTTCTGTATCAATAAAAAATTTTATTGGTACCTTAAATATATGATCAACTTCACTTGTATTAAACTTAATATTATTTGTATTAAGTTTAGCGATATAGGGACGCATTATCATGAGGTATGGTGATAAGAAATAATCCATTTCACCAATAACTTCAAAATCTTCTTTTTTAATATTCATCTCTTCCATGGTTTCTCTTATTGCAGCATCTCTAAAAGACTCTCCTTCTTCAACCTTTCCACCAGGTAGACAAACATCTCCAGGCTGACTATTTAATTTTTTAGCTCTAACTTGAAAAATTATATAAACCTCATCATCTATAACCTGTAAAAGAATCATCACTGCTGCTTTTTTCATAGGTTTTATAGATGTGGACTCCCTATCTTTAAAAATATCATTTATTCTATCAATATTTATATTTGTCATCAGTTCACTGCTCCTTCTAAATATCTTATATATAGCATACCACAATATTAGATAATAAAAATATAACATATTATTAATAACATATTTTTTCTTTGTCCTTGTTGAAAATTACAGTAAATGTTATACTAGATAGGACTTATTTAATTCTAAAATATAAAATTGGAGAGATGACTTGTGAAAAAGAGAATTTTATCATTATGGGTATTTTTTACTTTAGTATTTACCTTTTCTTTCTCAACTATAGCCATTGCAGAAACTCAACCTGAAATCGTTGGTACTTCTGCTATTGTTATGGACTTAGAAACAAAGGAAATAATCTATTCTAAAAATATCGATGAAAAGAAACAACCAGCCAGTATTACTAAGCTGATGACTGCTTTACTATTAGCTGAAAATAAAAGTAAAACTGATTTACTTACTTATCCAGCTGCAGCCTTAAAAGAAGAGCCTTATTCTTATGGACTTAATGTTCATCCAGTAACTCCTGGAGATACATTTACCGGTAAAGATGCTATGGACATACTACTTCTTTATTCAGGTAATGATATTGCTTATATGGTTGCTGAAAATGTTGGTGGAACAAAGGAAAAGTTCATTACAATGATGAATGAAAAAGCTAAAGCTTTAGGTATGACCAATACTAATTTTGTAACACCTAATGGCCTTGATGATAACACTGATGATCACTATACTACAGCATATGATTTATCCCTATTATTAAATGCAGCTTACGGTAATGAGTGGATTAGAGAAACTATGTCTAAAAAGGAATCAGAAGTAAAATCTACTAATGGACCATCATCAATAGTTGAAAATAGAAATAAACTTATAGGTGTAGATGGAAACATTGGCGGAAAAACTGGTTATACAGAAAAGTCTGGAAGATGCTTAGCAGCTTTATATCAAAGGAATGGACATACTTTAGCAACGGTGGTATTAGGCTCAGATTATAATTTTCCAGTAGACACTCAGGTTTTTGAAGATACTACAAACTTAGCCAATTATGGCTTCAATGCAGAAAAAAAAGTCTTCAAAGCTAAGAACACTGAAATTTCAGAAGTTACTATGGAATATAAAATTTTACCTCTTATAGGACCTAAAAAAGCAATTAAAGTTCCAGTTACTATTCATGAGGATATTTCATTATATCCAACAGACTTAGAACCAGAATTTAATTCTGAAGTAGGTAAGATAAATATTTGGACTTTAAGTAAAGATAAATCTATTGGTAAAGCTACTGTTAATATAAAGGGATATGAAAAACAATATGATATATATTCTGGACTATCCAATATGGATATAATAAAAAGTAATATCCTTTATTATGTATTAGCTCTATTAGTATTAATAATAATAGCATCTTTAGTAATACTAATAATATCTAAAATAAACAAAAAACGTAGAAAAAAAAGAAATCGTATATATAGATAGCTTTAAAGATTCCCTATGTTAATATTAATCATAGGGAATCTTTTTTTTGTGTAAATATTTGTAATTTTATGTATAGTATGTTTTTCTACTTCTAATTAACTTTATTTATCATAATAAATTAAATTTAAATTTTACACTTTTTTATTTTATTATTTTCAATTATGACAATGATACTTATGATAATTTTTGAGGTAAACACCTAAAATACTAAATAAACTTTATAATGTCTTCAATTTTATCTATTATATAATCAGGATTATGTGCTTTAATCTTTTCTATATTTAGTGCAGTATAATTTACTAGACAAGTTTTTGCTCCTGCATTCTTTCCGCATAATATATCATTATGGCTATCTCCTACCATTATAGTTTCATTAGGATTAACTTTTAAGACTTCACAAGCTTTTAACACTGGTTCACCATCTGGTTTATGTTTCCTACTATCTTCTGGAGTAATTATTACATCAAAATATTTCTCTAAGTCAAAACAATTAAGTCCTCTTAAAGCCGTTCCCCTTTTCTTAGATGTAACTATTGCTAATTTTAGTCCCTTATCTTTTAGCTTTAGTAGTCCATCTTCCACGTGATCATAAGATTTTATGTATTTATCATGGCAATTAAGACAGTATCTTATGTATTCATCAACTAATTCATCAGCTCTCTCCTTATCATATTCACTCAATACATCCTTAAGTGGTATGCCAAAGGATTCTACAATTTCCTCCTTTCCTATATTTAATCCTAAATAATTATTTAATACATAATTAAAGGAAGTTAATATTAATTCATTGGTATCTATTATTGTACCATCTAGGTCAAACAGTATTGCTTTAATCATATCTTTCTACTCCTTATTTATAAGTAATTTTAGCGGTATGTACCACTTTGAATAACTCAATCCATGGTTATCTCTATATGTACCCTTTATATCCTTCACCATCACTGTAGCTCTTTTATTAATATTGCTAATTATTCCTTCATACAATATACCTTTGTATTTAAATTGAACAACTTGTCCTTTAACAAATGAGTTATTTATGGTTTTATTGAAGGCATCTTTACTCTTTAATATTTCATGATAACTACTCGTATGTCCAAATAAATTAAAGGCTATATTCTTAAATCTATTACCTTTACAATTAGAGTTTCCATACTCACTAAATTCTATGACATGGCAAAGCTCATGCTCTAAAATAAGCATAAGAGCTTCTAGTGCATCCTTAGCTTCTATTCCACATACAACTTTACTTCTATTATCTTCTATATATTCTTTTATGACTCTATTACTTATTCTAATCTCATAGGTACATTCTCTTCCTCTTTTTGAAAAGATAGTCTTTCCACCACTTGAAGTCATCCTATTGGATAAGGATACTTTAATACCCTTTGGTATAGCATTTACTAAATACCCCTTTAATACATAACCATCGTATATATCTATAAGGTTAGAAATGTTTTCTAATGTCAAAATATCTAGAGAATTTAGCACATTAAGTTTATGTCTTCTGCAAAAATCTTTCTTTATAAAATCTCTCATATTCACTTTATCATTTTTGTTAACTTCAGCGTCAATCATTAGGTATGTACTACCTTCCTTAAATAGATTTTTTCTATAAAAACGCTGAGCATGCATTTTAATTATATTACATGCTCAGTGCTTATTTAATATTTAGAGCATTTTAACACAGACTAACTTAATATTTTATTGATTTATATATAAGTCTGCTTAATTGATCTTTTTCTTTTGCGCCTTCTATACTACTTAAAATTTCCTCATTAATCTTACTTATATCAATATTTAATTCTTCAATATGACTTTCTAAGGAATTTATTGCATTTAAAAGCCTTGTCTTTTTATTATCTTTAACTATTACCTTATCTGCAAAAGATTTAAGAGCAACATATGTGGAGATTAGCACATCTTCATTCTCTACAAATTCTTCATAATTTTCCACAAGATATACTACAGCTTTAGTTAATAGATTTTTATACATTTCTATACCTTCACCGTGGTGAGTAAAGGCTACTATACTTCTAGCAGTATATATAACCTTATCTATTTTATCATCTTCTACAGATTTACCAAAGGCACCACTTGCTAATTGCTGTGTTGCTAGCACACGTAAGAACTCTGATTTATCTATACCCTCATCCATTAAATTTTCTAACTGCAATTCATCTAGACTTTGACTATAATAAAACTTTGGAGAGATTATATTTGTATCACCCTTATTGAAATCTATGTTAACTGGTAAGAATTTTCTCATAACTCCTCCCAGTACAGGTTCATAAATTTCTTCTATTAAAATAAATGATGTCTCATCACTTATAATTCCAATGTCAGTAGATAACTCTATAATCTTATTTTTCATAGCCTCATGAACTTCTCCACGTTCATAGACGATTCTATTCTCTAAAGATTCTATCCTTTTCTTATACCAAACCTTTTCAATTAAATTTGCATTAACCTCTAAGTCTAATTTAGTTAGAACTATTCTTCGTTGTATTCTTCTATCTCCAACCATACCATTAAGAGTAACAATACCTTCTAGATTCCCATCCATCTTAGCAAATATTGAAAATGGTTCTCCATCATACATATATTCTATGGTTCTAGGGTAAGTTTTCTCAACCTTCATTCCACCCCAATCAATTTCAATATCTGTTATTTGTAGTCCTCTTATTCTATTGAATTGATTTAAGATTACATCTTCTATTCTAATACTTCTATTAATAAATTCTGCTTTTCCAAAGGTAATTCTTGCTATTTTATTGATGAAATAGGTATTAACAGAGGCATCTATTCCAAAAGGAAAAATTCTGCTTCCTACGCAAGTTTTTTCTACATAATCAAGGATATCTTTCTCATCATCCACTACGTCATCAGTAAATAAAATTATAGTATTTTCTTCTCCCTTATCTTCATTTAAAAAGGCATATTTTATTCCATCAAATATATTAGCATCATTTTCACAAGTTAACTTATCTATCCACTTAGATGCTTCCTTTAAATTTTCATCATTAAATTCAACTCTTCTACTCTCTGAAAAATGCTTTAGGGTGTCACCCATAGCAACTATGTTAAAGGTATCACCTTTATATAAATTTCTAAGACATAAGTGTAAAGCAGTTTTAGCCTCCTTTAACTTATCTCCTTCCATAGATTCTGATATGTCTATAAGGAATATATAGTTACCACTTTTCTCTTCTACATCCTCTTCAATTTCAGGTAGAAACCTCAAATAAACAATTCCATTGTCTTCGCTATAATTCTCATATATAATTCCACTTGTTTCGCTGGAATTTTCTTCTAAATAAATTGTCATAGCACTATCCAGGATTTGCTCTTCACCATGAAGGGTTATTTTGTATAAATTGCTCTCATCATCCTCTTCTTCTTCTACCTGAATTTTATGGGTATTACAAGAAAATTTAGCACTTTCAAAGGTCTCTACTAATAGATTTAAAGATAATTTATAGTCTTCTTGTTGACTTTGTTCTTCATTATATGGATTTTCCGGAAGTACAATCTTAGGAATAATTAACTTAAGCTTAGAATGTTCATATACTAGCTCTTCAATATAAGAAATCTTTATAACTACAGTTTCACCTTTTAAGATTGTTCCAATTGACATTTTAAAATAGTTGTTATTTAGTTCTTCTAATATAAGTTTACTTCCTGAATCTTCTCCAATATTTTCATAAATTTTCTCTATTTCTTTTTTATCTTCTACTTTACCTTTTATAACACTGCCACCTATATTAGCTTCAAAACCTGATATAACAGCAGTATCTGGTATAGGGAAGGTATAAATTCCTTTTACATCATCTTCACCAATATTTTCATAAACATGGCTAATTGTAAATTCAACAAACTCTCCACAAATATTACCGTCTATATCTACCTTTTTTAACAATATTTCTCCCTTAGAAATATTGTTCTGTAACTTTTCATATTCCATAACCTCACTCCTTTTATGTTATCTACATTTGCTTCAGAAGGAGTTTTACCTCCCTCTGAAGGATAAATTATTATCTAGGTACTTAGCCATAGTCATATAATTTAATATAAAGGTTTCTATAAATTATATTGTACTACATAACTTCTTTTATTACTCTCAAAGCATTCCTATATAATATTTTTTCTATATGACTTTCATGATATCCTTCTTTTTGTAATGCAGTTATGAGTTTATCTATCTCTCCCATGTTACTAATTTCTAGATTTTTAGGGTTTATTCCATCAAAATCACTACCAAGGGATAATACATCTATACCCCCAACATTACAGATATGATTTATATGTTTAACCATATCTGTAACAGCACTTTTACTTCCGCCTTCTATTAAGAAAGATTTTTCAAAGTTGATGCCAGTTATGCCCCCCTTTTCACTGAGAGTTCTAATCATATCATCAGTTAAATTTCTGCTGTGATTACATACAGCTCTACTGTTTGAATGTGATGCTACAAAAGGTTTCTTACTATATCTTGCCACATCATAGAACCCTCCATCGGATAGGTGTGAAACGTCAATAATCATGCCTAGCCTATTCATTTCTTCGAGGGTTTCTAATCCAAAGATTTTTAACCCTTTATTTCGAAACTCTTCTCTGCAATTTGGATAACCTATACTATTTTCATAATTCCAGGTTAATGTCATAAGTCTAACTCCTAGGTCATAAAAATTTCTTAAATTCTTAAGAGAGCCTTCTATAGCTTCACCTTCTTCAATGGTCAAGAAAGCTGATATTTTATCCTCCTCCTTATTCACTTCAAAATCCTCATAATTTTTTGCTACAGATATTTCATGATTATTTTTTTCTAACTCTTCATAAAATTTATTAAGCATATCCATGGCTCTATTAAATGCCTTAGGATGCTCATTAAGATCAATAAACAAGGCAAAAAATTGTGCTAAGGAATTACCTTTTGTTAACTTTTCTAAATCAATAGCTAGATGATTTCTCTTTAATTCCATATCCTTATTATCTATTAAATGACAAATTGTATCACAATGCAAATCAATTATACTCATACTATATCCCCCTTAATTCTAAGACTATATCTTCTATTAAATTACGAATTTACAAGTTATTTATAACCATAAATATTAAAATTCTATCCCTATTATCTATATTATAAATTCTCCTTCTTTATTTATATATCCTTCTTTTTCATCTATTATAACCTTACATATTCCATTATAAAAGTTATCTACTTCATGAAATTTAGGTTCTATAACTATATGACCTTTTAAATCTACAAAACCCCACTTCTCGTTAATTTCAACAGAAAATAAACCTTCACTGTACTCTAAAACATTATCATACTCTATAGGTATTATTATGTTCCCACTTCTATCTATAAATCCATATTTATCTTCTATGGAAACTGCTGCATAATCTGTATTGAAATTATCTGCCCAGCTATATGTTTTTTCAATAACAAAGTCACCAGAATTATTAATATATCCCCATATATTATCTTGGGATACAGCTGCAAGTCCATTAAGAAATTCGCTAGTAAAATCAAAATTTCCTTCAATCTTTATATTAAAGGTTTCATCCACATATACATTTTTACCTTCTAATCCCACATTGGCTAAACCCTCATTAAAATTGTTAGCATATTCATATATAAATCCGCTAATACACTGACCTTCCCCATTTATATATCCATAGTTCTCACCTTTTCTAACTATAGCGAGGCCATTCTCTTCAAACTCATTAGCTTCATCAAAGGTAGGTGATATAATCATTTTGCCATGTCTATTGATATATCCCCACTTTCCTAATATTTTCACTGCTGCAAGTCCTTCAGTGAATCCTTTTCCTTCTTCATATTTTACTTTTATTACCTCATTGCCTTGTAAGTCTATATATCCATATCTATGGTTTAACTCAACTAAAGCCATGCCTTCATTAAAATAATTTATATCATCATATTTAGGAGCTATTATGTAATCTCCTTGTCTATTGATAAAACCACATAATCCATCCACCTCTATAAAGCCCATTTCATCCTCAAATTCATCGGCAAAATCAAAAATAAAAGGAACTATAGTTTTTCCATTTTCATCTATATAACCATATTTATTATCTAATTCAACGGGATACATTTTCATAATCTTTTCTCCTTTGCTTTTTAAATATATGAATATTATACCATTTATACGAATAAAAAGTCTTATATTAACCTAATTAAAGATAACCTATTCTATATATTTAACTATTTAAAAACTATTATCTCATACCTTATATATTATTAATACAATGTCTATTTAATTATACTAATTGTTAGTAATTATAATTTATATTATAATTAAAAAGATGTAATAATAAGTGTAGGTATCTCTACACAATACAAAGGAGTGTTAAATATATGAAAAATTGTATAGTAGCTCAATCTGGTGGTCCTACATCTGTAATAAATGCCAGCGCTATGGGAGTATTTAAAGCAAATGAAGAACTACACTATTTTGACAATGTATATGCAGGAATTAACGGTATTGAGGGAATTTTAAATGAAAATATAATAAATCTTTCTCAGATTGACAGTGAAGTTATTGACAGATTAATTTATACACCATCTTCAGGACTTGGATCTTGCAGATACAAATTAAAAACCTATGAAGATAACAAAGAAGAATACATAAAACTTTTTGAGATTTTTAAAAAGTATGAAATTGATACTTTCTTTTACATTGGTGGAAATGATTCTATGGATACAGTTCATAAACTAAGTAACTATGCAAAGGAGCATAACCTTCCTGTAAAATTCTTTGGAGTTCCTAAAACTATAGATAATGACCTTCCAGTAATGGATCATACTCCTGGTTTTGGAAGTGCTGCTAAGTTTATATCAACTATAGCTCTAGAAAACAAACTAGATGCTAGTGTTTATACTGCAAAAAATGTATTTGTTATAGAGGCAATGGGACGTGATACAGGATGGCTAGCTGCTAGTTCTTGTATTGCTACATTAAATGGAGAACCAGTGGTAGATTTAATTTATCTTCCTGAAGTTGCCTTTGATGAAGCTAAGTTTTTAAAAGATGTGGCTAAAAAATTAGAAGAAAAAAATTCTGTAATTATAGTAGTTTCTGAAGGAATAAGAACTGCAGATGGTACTTTCCTTGGTGAAATGGGTGGTACTGGTCTAGATAAATTTGGTCACGCTCAATTAGGTGGTGTTTGTAGTTATATCAAAAATGTAATCACTGAAAATGGAGTTTGCAAAAAAGTAAGAGCTATAGAACTTTCAACTATGCAACGTTGCGCAATGCACTTTGCTTCTCAAACTGATATTGATGAAGCCTTTAATTGTGGATTTGCTGCATTAAAATACTCTGCAGAAGGTGAAAGCGGTTATATGATAGGTATTGAGAGAGTTTCTAATGCTCCATATAAATCAGAAACCTTTGCAGTGCACACTTCAAAAGTAGCAAACTCAATAAAATATTTCCCTAAGGAATGGATCAATGAAGAAGGTAACAATGTAACTAAAGAAGCTTATGAGTATACACTACCTCTAATCATTGGAGAACCAAAAATTCAATACGAAAACGGTCTTCCAAAATATGCTTTCATAACAAAATAGTATTAACAATTTAATTTGCCTATATTAAAAGGAGTGATTTTAAATAAAAAATCACTCCTTTTATAAATTAAATTTTCGCCTTTTTTTCAATGGTAGAAAGAGCATCTTTATCTGCGATAACAGTTAAATTAGGATGTAATTGTAATATTGAAGCAGGAACTTTTGGTGTAATTGCTCCTAAAAGAGCTTCATACAAAATGTCCGCCTTACTAATTCCATTTACTACTAAAAGAATTCCTTTTGACTGCATAATAGCCTTTATTCCCATAGTAATAGCATACTTAGGCACTTCTTCAATACTATTAAAGAATCTTGAATTAGCATCAATAGTCCTTTTATTTAACTTAACCTTATAAGTGTTCTTTTCAAAGACTTCTCCCGGTTCATTAAACCCTATATGTCCATTATGACCTATACCTAAAAGTTGAAGATCAATGCCTCCAAAATCTGAAATTAATTTATCATATCTACTACACTCTAAATCAATATTAGAAGCGAGTCCATTAGGTATATTAATATTATTTGACGGCATATTAATATGTTTAAAGAAATTTTCCTTCATATAAGAATGGTAACTTTGATTATGGTCTGGTGCCAAACCATAGTATTCATCTAAATTTACACTATGTACCTTTGAAAAATCCAATTCTCTATCATTATATATATCAATTAACTGCTTGTATACTCCTAATGGAGTAGAACCAGTGGCAAGTCCTAATACAGAGTTTGGGTAAAGTATAACTTGAGCAGAAATTATATTGGCAGCTTTTCTACTCATACTTTCATAATCTTCTGCTTTAATAACATTCATTTTTATTCCTCCTCTGTGCTTAAGTTCAATTACAAATAGGTTGTTTGCTTTCCTTAAGTTTAATATATGTTATAATAGAATATATATTTTATTATAACATATATTAGATAAGTAAATTTTAATATAAAGATTTAATTTCGTAACTTATGCCAATAAAAAAAGAGTAGAAGATAATTGCATTCACCTTCCTATGAACTACTTTCAAGAATAGTTAATAGGAAAAATGTTTAAATTCCACTCTCTTATATTTTATATATTATAGAAGTTTGTAAAATATATCGTTTTATTAGGCTCAGATCATTAATTATGTATTATCTAGATATATTTTAAGATTAATTTACTAGGTTATATATCTATTATTCTGTATCTTTATCATCCGCTCCTAATATATACTCAGGGTAAAATTGTGTTCCTTTTCCAGCTGTAACAGTAATTACATTATTAGTTAAAGCTACAGTAAAATTAGTTTTTAAAGATTGTGATGTTGGAAATTTACCATCAAAATATTTATTACCTATTTCCGTTATATCACTTTCATCAATAGGTCCTGAAGCTTTTATATCTCCCTCTATTATCTCGGTTTTAACTGCCATAGCTATGGCATTAGCATTTGAAACATCTGTTTTTTCTTTAGCTTCACTAACCTTAGACACCATTGTTGGTGCTACTGCTAAGGCTAATACACCTATTATCCCTAAAACTACTAGTAACTCAATTAAGGTAAATCCCTTTTTCTTAGCTCTATTAATTTTCTTATTCACACTATTCCTCCTTTCCTTTTTGATTTAAGAATTTATGTAACAATTTATGCACATAAACTATGTTATCCATTAAATCCATTTTTATACATTATTTTATATTTTTTATAACTATAAAATATTTTCTTCATAAATAAAAACACCTAGGCTTTATTTTAATCCTAGGTGTTTACAATATTTACATACTAATTATCAGTTAATTTTTCATTACATTTTTCTTTTATAAGAAACGCTTCATCATAATGATCGTCAATAACTATAGCTTCTTCTGCACACTTTAATGCTTCTTTAAACTTTCCATCTTTAAAATATATTTTAGCTTTAAGCAAGTAGTATCTTTCATCATCAGACACCTCTATAGCATTATTAATAAAGGTTAAGGCTTTGTCATATTGAAAATCAACTATAGCATAAAAATAATAAGCTATTATATAGTAAATTTTATCTTGTCTTGTATATAAATTAAATATACCCATTAAGAAACTAAGAATTTCCTTTCTTGAAAGAAAAGTTTTTCTTACGGTACCTCTGTTCATATCTTTATAGGACATCTTAAATAAATAATCCACTGCTTCTGTGTACTTATATCTTCTAATATAAATACACACCTTATTTAAATTCATATATAAATCATTAGGTGCTAGGGTAAGTGCTTGTTCCATATATCCCATGGATTTCTCATATTCTCCAATCTCAAAATGGGTTCTTGCTAAAAGGTTAAAGTATTTACCATTGTCACTTTTCAAACTAATAGCCTTATTAAGATTGTATATAACCTCTGAATAAGAAAAACAGTCTAAATTATGAACTCCAACTAAATCCTTTAAGGAGGTTTTAGAACTATTTAAAAGTCGCAATACTAATACAATTGCCCTTCCTTTTCTATAGTACCCATGGGGACCATCACTTTTCACCTCAATGAGCCTATCATATATATTTATGGCTTTATTATAATTTTGTATCACTTTATATACTGATTGGTTTTTTACAATAACTTCATATTCCTCACCTAATTCTAAAGATAACACTTCTATATAATCATACCAAAAGTCATTATCTAGTTCTAAATTAATAGCCCTCTTGCAGTTGTGTATTATTCTGTCACATCTATCATCTAAAGTTAAATATTCATCTTCCTTTATCCTATGAATTTCATCTCTAAGTAGATCTGACATACTTTTTTTATACTCATCATAATTTCCCTTATATATATCTTCAGCTTCATACATTTTTTTAATTATACACTCATAGCTTTGAACTTTTATATTATAAGGTGAATTCTTATCTCTAGTTATGCCATCTAATACCTCTAATGCCTCATCATATCTTTTTAGTTTCATAAAAATAAAACCTTTATGATACAAGTAGTCATAGTAATCTCTATTTTTAATGCCTATAACTTCATTTAAAACCTTTAAAATTATATCTACATCCTTAGTAAGTGAAGTTCTTTCCATAACAGCATCAATAAAGTCCCTCACCTTATTGTCTATATAGATTTTATTAATATACTCCCTATCCTCATACTCTGAATTATTTTCTATTTGATATAGAATTTTATAAATATTAATCATCTCTAAAAAGTAATCATTATCAATTAAAATATATTTTCCTTCTTCAACTAACTCTAGATATTTCACACTTACATATTCAGAACTACTATGATAGTGATCGTTTTCTTCTTCCTTAAGAATAACTTGAAGAAGTTTCATATAGTTTTCATAAAGATTATAATAATCTCTTAAATTTATAAATTTCTTTATGTTATCTAAATATTGATTTTTTAAAATTCCACCTAGTCTAGCTAAGTTTTCACCAAATATCTCTACATCTCCATAACTACTATAACTAGAGAGAGCATAATTAAGTCCTTCATAATAGGCTTCAAAAGCTTCTTCAAACCTATCTAATCTTTCTAAAGTTTTTCCTTTATGATTATAAATATATTCATCTACTGTTATTCCAAAGGATAAATTTATATAATAAAGTGCTTTTTCATAATCTTCTTCCTCATAATAGGCAAAGGATAAAAGGTCATATACTTCATCAGTTTTATTAAAGGTCATAGCCTTTTCTAAGGCATGAAAAGCATCCTTCATTCTATCCAGCTTAAGGAGCATCTTTCCCTTTAATATGTAATAATCATATCCTTTATCATGATCTATCACACTATCTAATTTTAACAGTATCTTTTCAGCTTCTACCTTGGTTATATTATTATAATTGTCATACTTTTCTTCTATGTTAAATTTGTTGTAATCCATATTTCCTCCTAAACATAAGATAAGCCCTACGCATCCATATTCAATTTTACCATATATGGATATAAATCTAAATTAATAAATGATTAACTTTCATATATTGTCATATTGTTTATATTTTATATGGACTATAATTACTATATATTTCTTTAAAATATGGTAATATATAATTAAAAACAAAATTTAGGAGGCAATTGAAAATGCAGAATATTAATAGTGAAAATTACAAAACTGCTATATTTGCTGGTGGCTGCTTTTGGTGCATGGTATCCCCTTTTGATGTATTAGATGGAATTATAAGTGTTACTTCTGGGTATACTGGGGGTGAACTAAAAAGTCCTACCTATAAAGATGTAAAATCTCAAGGTACAGGTCATTATGAAGCTATTAAAATTATATATGATTCTACTATCATCTCCTATGAAAAGCTCCTGGATGCCTTTTGGAGACAGATAGATCCAACGGATGATGAAGGTCAATTTCAAGATAGAGGTTCTTCCTACATTGCTGCTATCTTCTACATGGATGAGAATCAAAGAATAGTTGCTGAAAAATCTAAAAAAGCTCTAAACCATTCAGGTAGATTCCCTAAAGAAGTAGTTACTAGGATTCTTCCAGCATCAAACTTCTATGAAGCAGAAGAATATCATCAAGAATTTTATAAAACCCATCCTACAGAATATAAAAAGGATAGAAGTATATCTGGAAGAGATGAGTTTATAGCAAAATATTGGGGTGATGATTATTATAAAATATATGAAGAATAAAATATTTTAAGATTGGATGTGCTGTTATGAAAAAACAACATAGTGAATTATTTAAAACCCTTATCAATGCCTACTATAATGATAAATTAGAGAATATTATTGAAGAATTATTAAAGGATAACACAGTTGATAAAGTAGTCTTAGCTGCGGAAATTTCTTCTCTCTGTGGAGTGAATTTGTCCTTTAATAATAATTACATAGAAGATTTTAAAAAAGCCATAAATAATTATGAATCAGATCATAAAATTGTTAATAAAATTAAACTATGTAAAATGGAGTGTAAGGTAGATTGTGATGGAAAGACAAAATGTCAAGAAAGCTGCCCTTTTGATGCCATTTTATATGATGAAAAAACTAAGTGTACTTATATAGATAATGATAAATGTACTGATTGTGGGTTCTGCGTGGAAGGATGTCCAACTGGAAGCATTCTAGATACTGTTGAATTTATGCCTCTTGCTAAACTTTTAAAGGAAAATACTCCTGTAGTAGCTGCTGTAGCCCCTGCTATAATGGGTCAATTCGGGGATAGTACCATTGAACAGCTTAGAACTGCTTTTAAATCTCTTGGATTTACTGATATGGTGGAAGTAGCATTCTTTGCAGATATGCTTACCCTTAAAGAAACCATTGAATTTGATGCTCACGTTAAAACTAAATCAGATTTTATGATTACATCTTGCTGCTGTCCTATGTGGGTTGGCATGATAAAAAAAGTATATAAGGATTTATTGCCACATACATCTCCTACTGTATCTCCAATGATTGCAGCTGGTAGGGTGTTAAAAAAATTAAACCCAGATGTAAAGGTAGTATTTATAGGACCATGTGTAGCAAAAAAGGCAGAAGTTAAATCTCCTGACTTGATTGGTGACATTGATTTTGTTCTTACTTTTGCAGAATTACAAGAAATTTTTGAAGCCTTTAATGTAGTTCCAGAAACCCTTGAAGGCACTACTTCCATGGAATATGCCTCACGAGGTGGAAGGCTTTATGCACGTACCGGTGGAGTTTCAATTGCCATTGAAGATTGCATAGAAAGAATGTTCCCTGAAAAATATAAACTTGTAACTCCTATTCAAGGTAACGGAATAAAAGAATGTAAGGAAATATTACAAGATCTTCAAAAAGGTATTATAAAAGGAAACTTCATTGAAGGGATGGGATGTGTAGGTGGATGCGTTGGTGGGCCAAAAGCTATTGTCCCTAAAGATAATTCTAAAATAGCCGTAGATACCTTTGCAGATAACTCTAAATATAAAGTTGCCTACGATAGCCCAGTAATGAATGGAATCTTAGATGCCATTGGCATATTCACCATAGAAGATTACAAAGATGAAAACAAAACTGAAATATTCCATAGAGACTTTTAAAAAGACTCTCTCTATGAAACTTCCTACTAGATTAATTTATCTCTCACAAAAATTGAGCATGCACTTTAATATAAGTGGATGCTCAATTTTTTTATTTATATAATTCCTTCATTTTTTCAAAGGCTTCATTACTTAGAATGTGTTCTATGCGGCAGGCATCTCCATCAGCTACTTCTTTAGATACTTTTAAAGTGTCCATGAGATATTTAGTGATGAGAGTATGTCTTTCATATATTTCACTGGCCTTTTTCATGCCTTTTTCTGTGAGAGTTATCTCCCCTCCTTGTTCCATGGTTATAAACTCAGCTTTTTTCAGTATGCCCATGGCTCTGCTAATGCTAGCCTTTGTATAACCTAATTCATTTGCTATATCTATAGAACGTACAGAGCCCTTTTTTCTCTGAAGCAATAAAATAGTTTCTAAATAATTTTCTCCGGATTCATGTATTTTCATAATAATCTCCTGTATAGTTTCTTTTAACCTATTTTATCATAGGTTAAATTTTCATTCAACTTTCCAAAATTATTCTTTACTTATTTAAAATAACCCAATATATGAAAATTATTCTCATTTTCAGTTGACATCATAAATCATTTATAGTAAACTCAAAATATAGGTTAGTTAAAGCTAACTTATGTTTTTCAATATTAGTTAGCTTGTGCATACTTAAAGGAGGGATTTATATGCCACTTACTATGGCCAAATCTGGAGAAAAAGTTTTTATAAAGAAAATTAATGGTAAAGAAGAAACGGTGAGATTTTTAAAAAGCCTAGGATTTATTGTAGGCGAAAGTATTACTCTTATTTCAGAGTTAGGTGGAAATATAATTATTAATGTTAAAGATAGCCGTATTGCTATAGATAAATCTATGGCAAATAGGATTATTATATAGGAATTATTTTAGGAGGTAATTATGAATACATTAAAGGATGTAAAGCCAGGACAGACTGTTACAGTACTTAAAATTCAAGGTGAAGGTGCTGTAAAATGTAGGATTATGGATATGGGAGTTACTAAAGGCTCTTCTATTCATCTTAGGAAGATAGCTCCCTTAGGAGATCCTATTGAGATAACTATTCGAGGATATGAACTTTCTATTAGAAAATCTGATGCTGAAAAAATATTAGTTGAATAGTTTTTAATCTAAAATTTTCACAGAGTTAAATCTCTGTATATTTTTCATTAGTAAGTTAGCATTAGCTAACATTTAGGGGGGATTAAAATGGGTATAAAAATAGCTCTCGCTGGAAACCCAAACTGTGGTAAGACCACAATTTTCAATGAACTTACAGGGAGTTCCCAATATGTAGGAAACTGGCCTGGGGTAACTGTAGAAAAGAAAGAAGGAAAATTAAAAGGACATAAGGATGTAACTATCGTTGATTTACCAGGGATTTATTCCCTATCACCTTATACCTTAGAAGAAGTTGTAACTCGTAATTTCTTGATTGATGAAAGACCAGATGTGATTATTAATATAGTTGATGGATCAAATATTGAAAGAAATCTTTATTTAACAACTCAACTCGTAGAACTTGGAATTCCTGTAGTTATAGCCTTAAATATGATGGACGTAGTAAATAAAAATGGAGACATAATAAACACTTCAAAGCTTTCTAAGTCACTTGGATGTGAAGTATTAGAAACCTCTGCCCTTAAGGGAAAAGGTCTAAAGGAATTATCTGATAAGGCTGTAGAAATTGGTAAAAGTACTCCAAATGTTACCTTATTAAATACCTTTAGTAAGGATACAGAAGAAGTTATAAGTAACATAGAAAAACTATTAAAAGGAAATTCTTTAATAAAAAATCCACGTTGGTTTTATATTAAACTCTTTGAAAGAGATGAAAAAGTTCTAGAATATTTAAAACTAGATAACAATACAAAAGATAAATTAGATAATTTAATTAATAACTATGAGGAATCTCTTGATGACGATGCGGAAAGTATTATTACCACTGAACGTTATGACTACATAGGTAAAATAATTACCTCCTGTGTTAAGAAGAAAAATAATTCTAATTTATCTACTTCAGATAAAATAGACAAAGTTGTTACTAACAGATGGCTTGCCCTTCCGATTTTTGCACTAGTAATGCTAGGTATATATTATATTGCCGTTACTACCATTGGAACCATAGCCACTGATTGGGTAAATGACACCCTTTTTGCCGAGCTCATTCAAGGAAATGTTTCTAACTGGTTAATGAATATGCAGGTAGCTGACTGGTTACATGGACTAATTGTAGATGGTATTATCGGTGGTGTTGGTGCAGTTCTCGGATTTGTACCACAAATAATGGTATTATTCTTCTTAATATCTTTACTAGAAGACTGTGGATATATGGCTCGTGTAGCTTTTATCATGGACAGGATCTTCCGTAGGTTTGGACTTTCCGGTAAATCTTTTATACCTATGTTAATAGGTTCTGGTTGTAGTGTTCCTGCTGTTATGGCAAGTAGAACCATTGAAAATGATAGAGATAGAAAAATGACTATAATGCTTACTCCATTTATTCCATGTAGTGCTAAACTACCAGTATTTGCACTACTAGCTGGTGCCTTCTTCCCTAGTCAACCTTGGGCAGCACCATCAATGTACTTCTTAGGTATAGCCATGGTTATACTTTCAGGAATAATCCTTAAGAAAACTAAGCTATTCAAAGGTGATCCAGCTCCTTTTGTTATGGAACTGCCACAATACAGAATACCTAGCTTAAAAGGACTTCTTATCCACATGTGGGACAGAGGAAAAGCCTTTATCATAAAAGCTGGTACCATTATCTTTGTAGCTTCAGGTCTTATCTGGTTTTTACAATCCTTTAGCTGGTCTTTACAAATGGTAGACGCACAAGATAGTATATTAGCTTCCATTGGAAATGTAATAGCTCCGATATTTGCACCTCTAGGCTTTGGTAACTGGCAATCTGCCGTTGCTACTGTAACAGGATTCTTAGCTAAAGAAAATGTAGTTGCTACCTTTGGTGTCCTATTCGGACTTGGTGCTGAACTAACAGAAAGTGACCCTAACCTAGTTTCAACTATGGGACAACTATTTAATGTAGTTAGTGCTTACTCTTTCATGGCATTCACCCTACTAGCTGCTCCATGCTTTGCGGCTATAGGCGCTATTAAACGTGAAATGGGTTCTTGGAAATGGACATTTATCGCTATAGGATATCAAACAGGTTTAGCCTATGTGGTTTCCTTAATAATATATCAAGTTGGACGCTTAATCTTTTTATAAAGGAGGTGTTACTATGGCAACATTTTTAATAGGTGCTGTAGTTATAGGTGCTATGATATTAGTATCAGTAAAACAATTAAAAAAACACTCTAAAGGTGACGGTTGTGGCTGTGGTTGCTCAGGCTGCTCCCAGGCTAGCAAGTGTCATAGATAAAATAAAGGGGCTTTCGCAAAATAGATAACTCTATTTTGTGATTGTCCTATCAAAAAAACTGAAATCAAGATTTGATTTCAGTTTTTTTATTGAAAATATTTCTGAAAATATAATCTTTTATTTAAATTATGGTTTAAACTAATCTTATTGTTGTATCTTCCTTCAACTCTTCTTTTAATCGCTTTCTTAAGTTTTCTAATAATAATTCTATGTCCTCATGATTTTTTATAGCCTTTTCATCCTTAACCAATTCCATCACACTAAGTACTTTAGCAATGTTTTCTCTTCCAGTTTCTAAAGTAATTTCATTTAACCACCTTAACTTTAGTTTCTCTCCAAGTTTATACATTGATAATATAACTGGAAAACTCTTTGAACATAGAGTTTTCTTAGTAAGGTTTTCAAAGTCTTCATTAATTTTAGCTTCAAATTCATTATAGAAATCATAGCCCTTCAAGTTTTCTATAACTTCATCCTTACAAGCTTTAATAAATTCTATTGCTGGAGTTATATCTTTATTTAATAGATCTAACACCCTATTATTATACTTTTCTATAAGTGTTGGTAGCTGAGGAATCCTGTTATATGGCTCTTTCATCCTTAAAATACCATATAGTTCTTCTACTAGTCCTTCTATTTCAGAATCATATATAAATTCCTTATTTTCTTCAAAGGAATTAAGGATGTCTGTAGCCGCATCAAAGATTATTCTCTGCTCTCCTCTTACATTTAAGTCAACTGTATTGTTTTCTTTTATATAAAAAAATCCCTTTATATTATCAACATAATCTATATAGTCTAGGAATTCTTCTTCTAAATCATAGACATACTTAAAAAATTCTTGGATGTCATCTATATTAAGTAGACCTTCAAATAACTTTTCACCTAGAAATACTATTTCTTTTCCAGGATAATCTTTATTTATTGAATAATTAAAATTCATATCCTTAATTTTCTTAAGTTCTTCTTTGCCTAATTCTTTGAAATACTTCATTAGAAGTTCTTCATCATTAGGTATAGAGCCTCCTCCAAAGAGTTCTTTAATTAACTCCCTAGCTGCATCTATATATTTACTAGGTACCTTTTCTCTACTAATAACTATAACCTTTTCTTCATACTCTCCCTTAACTAGGTAATCTACTATATCATTGCTATTAGAAGACACTACCTCATTAGCATATATAATACTTATATATTGCTTTTTAAATAGCTTCAGGAGTATCCCTTGAATATCTAGGTCCTTCCAACCATAGGGTGGACTTGTAAATCTAGCTAATATGCTTTTCACCGTTAATTTAATACTTCTCATGGTACTAGTTAATATATAATTATTTACTTCCTCCAAGGCTAATTTATTTGCCTCATTATCTTCTATACTTCTTTGACGAGTATCAGCTTCCACTATATTATATAGTTCCCTACTATTATATATAAACTCTGTAATGTAGTTTATTTTGTTAAACCTTGAATCTACAAGGGTTCTTAATCCCTCATTGATTCTAATCACTAAACCTTTTACCTTAATGTTTAAAAGAGAGCCACTTACATATATATCTGACCACCTTAAAGCTTCCTCTATTAAGAATTTAGCCCTTTTTAACCTGAGTTCTCTTTCCTTAGTTTTTTTTATCTTAATATCCTCCATGTGAATAGTTGATATTAGGGTACCTTTAAGCCTTATATAACCCTCTATTTTAAGTATATTTTCAATTTCCTCTATATAATTATCCTGGTTTGATATATCAATTATCACATTATTTTCTCTATCAGATAATTCCTTAAGATAATTTTTACTAACCCCTTCTACTAAATTATAATTAGCAGTTATAATCCTAATTCCTACAGGATTTTTTTTAGACCCTCTTACCTTTTCATCTATTAACTTATTAAAACTAAAAGAATAAATTTTAGAATAGGCAAACTTAGAATTTTCATATATATGTTCAAAAACTATCTCACCTATCCTTTGAGCAATCTCTCCACTATCAATTGTCATATTTTTTATCTCTTTATTTACCTCTTGTTCCTGAATTGTTAAAAATACAAATTCATCACCATTTTTTTCAACCAGAGTTTCTCTGATAAGTTTACTTAATGACTCTTGCACCTGCTCCTTAACTTCTTTCTTTGAGGCTTCTATATTATCTATTAAAAGAGTAGATAAGTTCTCAATATTACCCTTTATTCCCCTAGCATATTTTATAAGGAATAGTAATTTAAGGACTTTAACATCATAGCTATTTAGCTTTTCATTATTTTCAGCATAACCAATAACTGTTCTAATAGAAGGGTCTAAAAAAGTCTCTATAGTATTATAAAAAGCTGAGAATGGAACTAAGGTTCCTATGTTTTTGTCCATATACTCAACTGCCACTTGCTTATACGCTCCCAGTAAACTTCTCTCGCCTTTAGACAAGCTTCTTCCAGCTACTCCATGGCTTCTTATGCCATTAAAAACATGTTGTAATAAGTTAAACTGATAAGGTACAAAGGGATAAACCTGTGCAAAATTATCCATGTCCTTATATAATTTCATGTCCACAGTATCTGTGGTGAAGGTTAAAAGATTTCTAATAAAAGATTCTCTCTCCTCATATAGACTTTGTAGCATCTCCATTGCCTGAGTTTTTTTTCTCAAAATACGTTTTTTAATTACTTCATCCACATTAGCAGAAGATAATGACAATCTTGTATTAAACCTTCCTTGAATCTTAGAAAAGTCATTGCCTTTACCTAAAGTAAACACATCTAAATCCTCTTGAGATGTAACAATAACCCAGCATCTACCTTCACATTTGCTACCTAAATCCTCCACCACTGTCTGAAGATTTAGCATAAGCTGAGTATCTTCTCCTAAATATTGGCCAATTTCATCTATTAAAAATACCACATGATGATTATTTCCCTTTAAATCACAATACTCCCTAACCCTAGAAGAAAACTTATCTATAGTTAAGGAATAATTTTCTTCACATTTACTATACCAGTTTCTTGCAGCATCTTCACTCATCTTAGTAGCCTTTGATAAAGCCTCTATTAAGGCATCCTCTTCATAATAAAAATCTTCCCTACCCTGAGTCCAAGGTTTTCCTGATATATGATGAAACACTTCTTTAAAATCTTCATATACCCCATCTTCAGTCATCTGTCTTTCCATATCAGCAATCCAAGGCATAGATCCACAAAAACCCTGCATTTCATTGAAAACCCTATTAAGTACATTAACAATAGCATCCCTATGGGATTCTGAAGCCCGGTCAGACTTAGAATCTATATTAAAAAGGATAGTATCTGTAGATTGGTTATTTATAAGCTCCATATTCCTTAGGGTAGAATCCTGTAGTTCCTTACTATAAAAATAGTCTAAAGTACTTTTATTTCCTATGGTTTCATTAGATAAAACATAGGATAAAATCTTTAAAAAATGAGATTTACCGCTACCGAAAAATCCTGAAATCCATACTCCAATCCTATCAGTACTATCTAATATGTCTCTGCTGTATGCCTCAAAAAACTCATTAAAATTACTACGTAGCTCATCCGTAATCACGTATTCTTCAAGTTCCTGCTTTATATTCTCCTGGTCACATTGACCTACCTTAATTACACCTTTTATATCTCTATTAATTTCTTTCTCAAATAAATCCTTTAACTTTATGTTCATTTTGTTCCCCCTGGTTACTATTAACTTATTCCTAGACCTAGGTTATAAACAGGCTTTTCACTTAAGCCTTATGTAAACTTGCTTTAATATTATACCATATTACAACTAGCTGTAGACATTAGTATAAAGCATATACGAATTCTATGGTTAATAATGTAATCTTAAACATTATTTACATACTATATTACATATGATTTAATATAAGTAAGAGAATATTTCCATATGCTTATGGAAATAGAAAGGGGTACAGCTATAGTTAATAAGAAATAATAAGGGGTGCATAAAATGATAGAAAAGGGATTAAATAATTTTTTTTGGGGATTCTTGTTTATATCTTTAAACTTTAGAATTTGTGGTTTTGATATACTCCCCGATGTAATTGGATTTATACTATTTGCTATGGCATTTAGTCAGCTTAAAGAGCATAGCGAGCATTTTTCAAAGGCTTCAACATTAAATATCTTTACCCTAATACTTTCTATTTTTTCAATATATGAAGTTAAAAACAATAACGGTGGTATCACCTTTGGAATTTTAGGACCATTTGGTATTCTAGTAGGATTAGCTTCCTTAATATTAACCTTATATGTAATATACAATTTATTCATGGGTATGAAAGAAATGCTTAACAATCATGATAAACATATGTTAGCTGAAGAAGCTGATGATAGGTGGAATCAATATAAAGCATTAACTATTGCAAGTATATTAGCTTTTATAGTAATATTTATACCTGTAATAAATATCTTATATGTGTTAGGGTTATTTATTTTTGGTATAGTTTTCTTAGTAAAAACCATGCAATATTTTAGTAGTTGTAAAGATAGCTTTATTACCTCATAAAATTTCTTAATAAAAAAGTATTTGTTAACACCTTGATATCTGTAAACAACTTATATATTTAGTCTTAAAATCATTCACTATTCTTTATAAAGTGTTGAGCATGTAATTTAGTATTATTGCTAGTACATGCTCAATATTTATTAAAATCCTATGATTTTCTTCGCACATTCTTAATTACAAATCCACTTTTAGGTAATGTAGGCATTCTTACTAAACTATAAGTTAAATCTTGATCAGGAGTTTCAAACTCAATTTTGTTAACAAGAAAATCAAGGTATGCTTTCATTATTTCCATAGTGATATTCTCCCCAGGGCAGCGATGTCCCTTAAAGGGATTACCTCCACCTTGAGGTATGAAATTAAATAAGTTATCCTCCCATTCCTTAAAACGCTCTGGGCAAAACTCATAGGGTTTATCCCAAATTCTAGAATCGTGATTCGTGCCATATACATCAAGTAATACAAGCATTCCTTCTTTAAATTCATAATTACTCCAATTGAAATCCTTTTTTACTATCCCACCAAGAAAAGGTGTAAATGGATAGTAGCGGCGCACTTCTTGTATGAACATTTCAAGATAATCACTACCACCTTTTAATAGCTTTTCTTTATATTCTGGATGTTTATATAGAGCTAAAGCTGTAAATGTAATAAAAGTTGAAATAGCAACAATGGGTCTTAGTACGTTTATAAGTTCTATTGCTGCCATTTCGTCACTAAGTTCTTTACCATGAAGATCTTTATGAAAAGCCATTGAATAAAGTGCTGAATCTTCTTCTACCTTTAGCTTGTAAGATCGTACATCTTTTATTATACCAACTATCCACTCTTCAGATTTGTTTCTTGCAATTCTGCCTTTCCAGTGACGTGGTCCAACTGCTCCAAATGCATCAACCATTGCACTAAAATCCTCAGCTCTCTCTTTAACATCAGATTCTATTAGCGGAACTCCAGCCCACTTGCATGCAACTCTACATAAAATCTCTTTAGATTCTTGAAAAAGTATGACTTCATCATTGACTTTCCACTTATCAATACTAGCTTCCAAATCCTCTGATACAAGTTTTGCTAATTGTTCCCCATGGAATGGTGTCATTAAGGCCATGAAAAGTTTCTTTCTATGAAGATGTTCTCCTCCATCCATTGTTTGAATGGCATTCATACCAAATAATGTTTTTTGTACTCGTTTGGGTAATGCATTATTTTTTTTAAATCGTTCTTGGTCATAAAATATTTTTGCTCCTTCTCCCCCACTAATGCAAATAACTTTTTTCCCTAATAGTCGAGTCTCAAAAATATTAGTCTTAAACTGATCCATTCTATTTTTTATAAACATATATCCTTCCCGAGATAAATTAAAAAAACTCTCTATATCTTTATCTTTTTTATCAACTTCATCTATTATCATCTACTATCTACCCCTTTCTATCCACCTATATTTCCCACACTATCTAAAAATATTCGTGAAACTCAAATTCAATAGATTTTTATTTAAAAATTATAAAGCCAATGCTTAATTTAAAATCATAAGCACTGGCTTTTTACTATAACTATTAGTGTACATTAAAGATAAATATAAAGATATACACCTATGTAGTTTGGGTGGGTATCTTTATATATTCCTATTCATTTATTTCTTCTGAAATATGAGTTTTCTTTCTATATTCTTTTGTAGCTAAAAATGGCAAATAAATAATACTAAAAATCACAAAGGACAAAAGGACATCTTGCCACCTAATAACAGTATTTGAACCATCTGCACCAAAGAGTAGAAAACCAAGATTATTGTTTAAATAATGTATCATGGACACAGCCCAAATATTTTCCGTCTTAAGATATACATAGCCAAAGAAAATAGAGTAACATATACAAACTATAAGCTGAGTAACTATGCTATAAAAAGAGGTCTCTGGACTATAATAAAATAAATTTATTGGGAAATGCCAAAGTCCCCAAATTACTCCAAGTAAAAGTACACCCCATCTTTTACCAAACTTGTCCTGAAGTACTGGTTGTAAGAAATACCTCCATCCGTATTCCTCTCCAAAGAAAAGAAAATAAGTAAATAAAAAATTTAATGGTAAAAGCAGAAGTAATTTAAAAATAGTCGGATACTTAAGGTATGTAAAAAAATCATCAAGGGATCCACTTATAGCACAGGATATTAAATTTGCTAATAAGTAAAGTACAACAAAAATAAGAATATAGAATAATGATTTCTTACCATTCTTTTTTATGCTAAGTCCAAACTCTTCCCTGGTTTTGCTATCTTCAATACCTAGCATAATAAGTCCCAGAAAACTTCCTGCTGTGACTAATATTCCAGCTACAATCTCTGGCTCACCATATCCAGTAAAGGTCTGTATAGAAAGTATAATTACTGATACCATTGAGAAAATCAAAAATACTCCAAAAAACTTTTTAGGTGCCCTTGTTCTTATTTCCTTGTTACATAAGAATGCAAACATAACTCCCATGGATGGGTAATACATTTGTACGAGGGGAAATGCACCTACAGCCCCTTTAGAATATGCAAAAGCCATTAAAAATCCCATTAGTGCTGTCATTCCAAAACATACTATAAAGAATATAATAACAGTACCTTTGCCACTGTGTTGCTTATCCAAATTTTCCATAAATACTCTCCTTATATTTATTACTGTTATACTAAGACAAGTTATATGAATATTTATGTAATTTCATTATATAACTAAGTTTTTACCTCATATAACTAAGTTGCTACCTTAAAATATAATAAATAAAAAACATAAATATTCAACAATTTCATTATATCAAAATTACTAAGTATATACAAATCATGGTATTTACGTTAAATTAAAGTAAAACATCAAAGGATTAATTTACCATAAAAAATATATTGTACATTAAACTAAAATATGATATTATAATCTCACACCAAGGAAATGACTAATAAATAAAAAGTTAAATTTCTGGAATATGCGTTAAGCTCTTATTTTGAACCTACATTTAATTTTAGGGAGTTCAATATTTAAATGAGGAAATGTACCTTCTTGTGAGTCCTTTTCACGGCATTGAGGGCGATTGAGACATCTGTGAGGACACCCACCTATCGTGAGATAGGCTTCAAAATTAGAGTACCGGTATTTTGGATTTTATATTAAAATTTAAGCCAAGCTTATAGTCTTAAGCATTGGCTTTTTGTTTTATCCGATGAATATCAGCTCTAATACTCCCATCTTCTTCAAAATGGTAGTAAAGAGAAGTTACGTCCCTAGATAACGATTTCTACAACTTTCCACTAATCTAATTACAGTTACCCATAGGTATTAATTTAAACTTACCCACAATTCCATAGCTTCATCACGCTTACTACTTAACTCTTCTTTTTTGCAGTATAACTTATTAAGATTTTCATAATCCAACTTTTCATCAGTCATGGCAACATCAATATCCTTTATTTCATTTTCAAGGACTTCAATGATTCTTTCAACCTTAGCCTTTTCCACTTCCTTCTGTTTATCCTCATCAACCTTTTTAGGTTTCTTAACTTTTTCCTGTTTTATCACGGGCTCTTTAATCTCTTGTAGCTTAAGCTGTTCTTTTACATTTTTATAATAATCATAATTTCCAGGATAGCTTTTAAAACCATTATCTTCAATGGCAATTACTCTTTCACTTATTTTATTAATAAAATATCTATCGTGGGATATGAAAAATATAGTTCCTTTAAAATCTTCTAGAGCTTCTTCGAAGTTTTCTATGGAGTCAATATCAAGATGATTAGTAGGCTCATCCAATATCAATAAATTCACGTCTTCATATAATAGCTTACCTAGTTTTAGTCTTATTCTCTCTCCCCCAGATAAATGCTTTACTTTTTTAAATACACTATTCCCATAAAACATGAATTTTGATAGATATTCACGTGCTTGCCCTTCAAGTATTGAAATATCTTCTCTAAAGCACTCTAGTACAGTAAACTCCTCATTTTTAAAGGTGATTTTCTGTGGTAAATATGCAGCCATTACATTAGCACCTAATTCCACTACACCAGAATCTGGCTTTTCTTCATCTAAAAGCATTTTCAAGAAAGTAGTTTTACCACTACCGTTTGGGCCTATTAATGCTGCTCTTTCACCGAAATGAATCAATAAATCTACATCTCTTAAAATAACCTTATCATCAAAAGATTTAGAAAGCCCTTTAGCCTTAATTGTCTCATTACCAGATCGTTCACCATCTTTAAAGTTAAGCTTCATATTCTTTCTTTCAAACTTTGGTTTTTCAGTTCTTACATATTGACCCCTGGTTCGATAAAATTTATCACTTTCAGTATCACTACTTTTCATTTTATCAAGCTTTTTTTGTAGACTAGCAGCTCGTTTAAAGAATTTATTATTATCTACCCTAGCTGCCCAATCCCTTAACTCCTTTATAGCGTTCTGTACATTCTTAATCTCCTTTTGCTGCTCCTTATATTGGTGAAATTGTTCAAGGATATTCTCTTCTTTTTGCTTTGAAAAATCAGAATAATTTCCTTTATAAGTCTTACTTTCCATATCCTCTATTTCTATAATCTTTGTTACCACATTATCTAAAAAGTATCTATCATGAGATACAATAATTACAATACCATTGTAGCTTTTAAGATAAGCTTCAAGCCATTCAGTTGACTCCATATCCAGATGATTTGTAGGCTCATCTAGTAGTAATATATCTGGGTTATCTATGAGCAGTTTGCCAAGGACAACCGTAGTTTTTTCGCCACCACTTAATAAATTAAATTCTTTATTTAAAAAGCTTTCATCTAATTTTAACCCAGTACAAATCCTACTTAATTTTTCTTCTGTATTGTATCCATCTTTAACTTCATATAATTCAACTAATTGGCTATACTGCTTCAGAGCTTTTTCTAAATTATTATCTTCTAAAAACTTCATTCTATCTTCTAATTCACGCATTTTATTCTCTATGCTATAAACTTCTTCAAAAGCTAATTTTAGAACATCAATAACCTTTATGCCATCTTCATACTTAGGAATTTGCTCAAGGTATGCACAAGTAGCTTCTCTAGGCTTACAAATGAAACCTTCATCATATCCTGGACTTGTAGCTCCCGGATACCCAATACAATAATTCATTGGTAACACTCCTGCTATTAACTTAAGAACAGTACTCTTTCCACTTCCATTAACCCCTACTATACCAACTTTTTCTCCTGAAAAAATCTGAAAGGATATATTTTTAAGAACAAGAGTTGCATCCATATATTTTTTTACACCATTTAATGTTAATTCGAACATAAAAATTCCTTCTTCCATCAATAATTCTAATTATGCATTTCATGGATAGGCACAAAAACACCTTAATTATTATAACTTTTTATTATTTAAAAATAAAAAACTGTAAGAAGATGGTTTCTTCTTACAGTCAGAAATACTCTAATACTATTATAATTTACTTAAATAAGATATAGGTTAAAAACATATCATTATGCTATATATCCCATTATATACTCTTCAAAGCTTTTTCTCCAATAGTTAAAGCTTTTTGAAATATTATAAATTATAGTATCAATTTCAATAAAGTAAGTTACCTTCTAAATGCCTTATTCCATAAAGAGCACAACAATAAAACCTAAATATAATTAGGTAAATTAAAACTCATTATAAAATATATTAATTATTAAATTAATATTAGCAAATAGCTGGTTTCATAACTTACTTCCTCCTCTTGGCGTTTTTTTTATTATACCATTTTTAATATATTATGTAAATACATTTAAAAACTGTATCAACATAGCTATTTAAATCCACCAATTTAAGACCTATACTATGATTTTCTGTGCATTTTCATGGGTATCATCATATTCTTCTCTAAGTAGTGAACACATATATCTATCAACTAGTTTCCCCTTATTTTTAACACTTTTTCTCATTAATCCTTCTACTTGAAATCCTAAACTGGTTAATAAAGCTAAAGAGCCTGTATTCTCCTTTTGTAAAGTTGCATATATCCTAGCTAACTTTAGTTCCTGAAATGCATACCTAATAAGCATTTGTGCTGCTTCTTTGGTATAACCCTTATTCCAAAATTTTTTTCTTATCCAATATCCAATTTCTCCATTTTCATATTGATAATTAATATTACTTAAGGAAACAACTCCTATAAAGTCATCTGTATTTCTATTGAAAATACCCAGTTCTATGCAAGAATCATCTTTTATAGAATTTAAGTACTTTATATAGCTTTCAGCATCTTCTAAAGTATATGGGTATGGAACTTCATGCATATATTTTGTCTGTTCAAAATCATTTATGTTTTCTTGAAGGGTCTTTGCATTAACTTTGGTTGTAAGCGTTTCCAAATAAATTCTTTCACCTATTAACAAAAGCTTTCTCACAACAACTACTCCTTTTAAAATTATATTTTTAGGTAAATTACAACTTTACCTAATTATAACTCAATATATAAAAAGTTCAATGATAATTTTATAGGGTGAATAAAAATTCACCCTATAAGTCACTGTTATTTATTCTAAAAAACTAAGCTTCATTCTTATGAGCTATTTTTTCTTTCGTTCTTTGGTCAATTTCTTTCTTCAGCTCTCTTAAATAAGGAGAGAATTCCACCTTATCCGCACCATAAGTAAGTTGCAAGTCATATTCTAGCGGAATCCAAGTACTAATATCCGCCTCGTTATGCTGAATGACTGCTTCTAAATTGTCTAAAGCTTTATAAAGCTTTGCTTCATCAGTCTCAAGTTCATTCATTTCCTTTAAAAGTTCTGTGAATTCCTCACGATAAGGAGTATGGAAGGTTGCGATCCATTTGAAAAACATCTCATCCTCTTTTTCACTATCTTCTTCTTTCTTCTCAAATGTAGGAATATCACCAGTAAAGGCTTCACCTAAATCATGAATCAAACACATACGAATTACCTTGTTCATATCAATCTCTGGAAATTCATCACGCATTAATAATGCCATTAATGCAGTACGCCAGCTATGTTCTGCTACACTTTCATGGCGTCCGCTCGATGTCCATGAGTGCCTAGTATTGCATTTTAGTTTTTCTGCTACTGTTAATATTTCTAGAAATGTTGCTGTATTCATACGAAGGTCCCCCTAGAATTTTTATTTGTGGAATATTATAACAAATACATATAAATAAGACCACGCCTATTTGGCTAAAAGTAAATAAATGAAGTTAATTTAAATTATAGATTTCCTAAAATATAATGAAAAAAATCTAAAATATGGAACTTCATTAAGGTGTAGTTCACCTTATTTTATTTTCTTTTATTACTAAACCATTCAATTGTTGCTTTTTCCACATCTTTTGGAAGCTTTTTATTATACACCTCATCATATAGCCATGCCAATGTCTTATTATTTAAATATTTTTTCATTTCATCTTCTGCTTCTAACATTACAACTTTTATTAAACAAGGACATTTGGTATGTGTATCTGGCAAATTCTCTTTATCTAATAATATATTTTTTTGTCTAATTTCTGCACATTGAAAAAATGATTCAGTTCCTTCTACTGCTTCAACAACATCCCAAAATGTTATTTCTCCTGCACTACGAGCTAGTGCATAACCACCTTTTACACCTGGTATAGATTTTACAATTCCTGACTTACTTAATTTTGCATATACTTTTGATAAGTAAGTTTCTGAGATACCTTGAAATGCCGCCAAATCCTTTATTCCCACAGATTTACCTTCTTCTAAATTTACCATATATAATAAACAATGTATTGCATATTCTACTCCTACTGAAAATTTCATTTTTCATACTCCTTTGATATATATAGTCTTTTATTAATAATATCCTATTATTTATTCTTCTTCAAGATAATCATGTTCCATTAAATATATACTCTCTTACAAAATATCTCCATTGACAAAAGGGAAAAAAATTATATTCTTATTAAAGACAACTATTGTCCACGATAATTCTTATCCATAATTTATAAGAAAGAAGGAATGTGAAATGTTTACAGATAAATTTTTTGAGGTACTAAATCATAAAGGAGTAGTTTCTATTGTTACTTGTGCAAATAATACAGCTCATGTCGCTAATACATGGAACAGTTATTTAATTGTTGTAGAAGAAAATAAAATCTTAATTCCTGCAGCAGCTATGATTAAAACAGAAGAAAATATTAATGCTAACCCTAAAGTTAAATTGACTCTTGGTAGTAAAGAAGTAATGGGTTACAAATATATGGGAACTGGATTTTTACTTGAAGGAACTGCCAAATTCCTAAAAGATGGAGATAACTTTAAGATGATGAAAGAAAAGTGCCCATTCCTTACAAGAACATTAGAAGTTACAGTTACCTCATGCAAACAAACACTGTAAAGAATATTAAACTCAATCAGAGAAACTATGCTAAGAAAAATAAGGCCTAGAATTAGTTCTAGGTCTTATTTTTTATATAATTTTATATCTTCTTTCTAACTTTTTAATTCAAAAATAAAAAAATGCTTCATAAAAAATATTATCTAATTAAAATTGAACCTCTACCAAAACTAAATACTACTTGGGCTGTCAAATGAGCAATAGCTAACTATTGGCATTTTTTATCAAATAGAAATTAGTGTTTTACACCCTTTTCATAATAAATGCTACCCTCTGTTTGTCAAATATTCTCCTTTACTTTCACCGAATCTAATGTCTTCATCTGTATAAGCAAGTCTTCTAACCTCTATGATATTATGAGCATCTTCAATTTTAACCTTTTCAAGATGTAACATAGATTAATCTCCAACATTTTATATTTTTCATTTTTAGGTATATTAAATCCCACTTTCAAAATATGAAAACCTCTGAAACCAACATGGCGACAACAACTAGTTTAATAGTTAAATATTTTTATAGTTAACTATGTTTATATATTTATAGTTAAATAGTTCTCTATATACATTTTTACCTATGTAAATAGTTATGTATATACCTAGATGTGTTCTAAATTAGGTAAAAGTATAATTTTTTTTATTTTAATATATCAATTGACTTATAGACAAGATAAGAAAAATATGAAGTAATTAGATTTTAACTTGTCATTTGAAAACCGAGCAATACTGTGAAATAGTTATCTGATATATAGTTTAAAAATATTCTTTTAGTATTAGTTTATTTTAGTCCAAATTAAACACTACACATATAAGTAATCCTATTTCACAAATCGAAAATAATTGAGCACAAAAATAAGTTTTATAGAAATCATCGGACTGTCGTTTTTCAAGTAAATATATAAAAAATATCATTAATGAAAATATAATTCCTATAATTAAACCAAATATGCCTTCATTTTTAAACGAAAACCAAATACCATTTTGTATTCCATATTTTGTAAAATAATAAGCAAATGTCGGAATGGCAATTATATTTGTTGGTATGAATACTTTCAATTTAATAAATTGTGAAATAAAAGCTAAAAAGAATATTGCACCTAGTATAGCAAGGAACAACAAGATATCTTTAAAAGGAAACCCTATAACTTTTCCTGCCTTTTCATTATTACTGCCCAAAACGATTTTCTCACAATAAATTGCTTTATGGGTATGGGTTAGATATCCTATTTTATAAAAATCATATTTACTTACACCAGATGAAAAGAAAAATTCAACCTCTTCTCCTGTAGACAGATAAACATAGTCTGTTGGGTCTTTGCTATAATGTTTTATTTCTACTACTTTCCCAGTGACATAATTTAGTTTTCCAGTTATTAATTGAGGAATATCAAGAAAGTTCGGTTTAAGAAAGTAAATTGTTATGCCCATAACGATTATAAACCAAATAACTTTCCATGGACTAACCTTACTTATATCCCATCTTTTTCTTTTAGAAAAACTTTCTAAATAATTATATCTATGTTTTTCTTTCGTTGCATTTTTTTTAATGCCTAAAAGCCAATTAGAATTTAATGCTATTATAAGTCCTATTATTAACCAGAATATGATTCCAATTATAAAAAACATGTTTGAAACATCCTCATTCTTTTACCACCTTAAAATTTTCAATATATATTAGGGTTTATTCAATGTATATCGCTCTTATTTAATTGAATAATGTTCGTACTAATTTACAATTTTCATTTATAAATATAGTTATACAAACTTATTGTAACATAATTACAATATTTAGTTTGTTATATTAGAACTATGTTAGTGATAAAAGCTATCTGCCAGCTCTATTCTCTTAAGAATGTCCGTTAAATCGTCTGTATCAACTACATACATCGCACTCTCTTTAACTTTCGGTGAGCTGTTTATTGCGATAGAGCCTCCACAGTATTGAAAAATTGGAATATCTGTTGAACCATCACCTACAGCAATGCATTCTTCGGGTTTAATACTATTGTTACTACAAAAATCTTGTAAACACTCAATTTTTTGTTCCGCCCCAATATAATTAAGGATTTTTCCAGTAAATACTCCTTCAACTACTTCATAATCACTACCATAATAATAATCAAATCCCCAAATATCACATACAACTTTGGCTACTTGCTTTGGACCGACAGTAATAACAATACATTTAATATTTTGTTCATGTAATGCTTCAACTACACTCTTGATATTTTTTAAAGGTTTTGCAATCTCTAAAAAAGATTGAGCGATTTTACGTTCTTCAAGACCTAAAAGCAATTCTGATCTAAGGTAATCTGCTGATATATAGTCAAGCAGTCCTTTTTCTTCCTGTTCTTGAATGAGAGAGTGCTCTTTTTCTTTCCCATTTAAAATGCATGGCAACATAACGGAATGAATTTCTCTAATGAGAGTATCATCCAAGTCAAAACAAACAAGTTTCAAATTTTTCACTCTAAATACACCATCCTAAAATATAAGTTATACAATTGTAAACTTATTATAACATAATTACAATAATATGTATGACTATATATTAAAAAGCACCTCCTTTAAGAGATGCTTTAATTCAGTATCTATTAAAATTATTCATTAATATTGTTATGATATAGCCATACTTATAACTTCTAATTCCCATTGACCATTTTTATAGACCGCTTTATATTTTGGGAAAACTGCTCCTAAGTTGCCAAACCAGGAAGTAGATTCAACCACAGCTTTATTATTCTTAAATTGCGCTACTTTAATTGAAAGCATTGTTCCATTTAAAGTTCTTGACATCATGCCATTGTCATCAAATTCAAAAAGTGATTTATCATCTTTAACATCTTCCTTTGCCTTTTCTTCTATAAGTCCGTCTAATGTGTCTTTTTGTACAGCAATGAAGCCGTTTCCTCCATTCTCTATTTGAAAGGCTGCACTCATAACTGCAACATACAATTTAACCCGTTTAACCTCTTCTTCAGTGTACTGATTATTATCATTCTGTATTGGGTTAGTAGTCTCCTTATAAATAGAAATATTTGTCTTTGTATGTGATACATATATAGCTACGGCTATAGCTCCAATAATGCATAGAGCTAAAATTCCTATAATAATTTTTTTCATTGATTTGACCCCTTTCATATATCTAATATTTAAACTTATACCATAAATAAATATAAAATATATACGAATTTAAAAGGTCACTAGTTCTCAATAGGTTACAATATAACTTCAAATCTTTTCTTCCACGTTATTTATATTATTTTTTTCATCTTAATAAACTCAAACTCTCCACCATTTGTTTTTTGCATATATTTCTCTACAAACTGGAAGCCTATGTTCTCATATACTTTTATTGCTCGCTTATTAAATGAGGCAACTGCCAACATAATATAATCTTTCTTATACTCAAATTCTTTTATCCCAAAGTTAATACCAGCAACTACAAATTCAGCCCCGATCCCTCTTCCAGTTAATTCAGGCTTTAGACCAAACCCTATCCACAGAATACCACATTCAAAGTAGTATGAGTAATAAGCAATTAACTCACATTCATCATTAAAAACTGCGAAATAATGTCCTTCCCAATTAGCTTCATTAAGAAATTCTTTTAAATCTTCTTCGTCAGCTATCATGTCATAGAATGAATATACTCCATTATATTTCCAATTATATGCAATCTCATTTGCATATTCTTTATTCATAGGAATAAAAACATAATTCAAAATATCCCCTCCTCCTTTGCAAATTGTTATATATTGTCTTAAAACGGTTAATTTGTAGTTTTAACACTACAAACTTATTGTAACATAATTACAATAAAGTGTTTGTTTATATATAAAAAGCACCTCATTAAAGAGATGCTTAAGAATCAAATATAATTACCGTTTCTGTATAAAAGCATAATAAATAACTATTTTAAAATCCATTCATATATGCACTCTTGTCGTTCTCCCTCTAGATACAGTTCATTATATGGTGGCAAATCTACTATCTCTTTAAGTTTAAGTCCTGCTTTTTCGCAGGTTTTTCGAGATGGGTAGTTCTCTGGATTGCAAGTTATTATAAGTCTATTCATTCCATGTGCAATGGCTACATATTTGATAATTTTACAAGCCTTTGAAGCATAATTATTTCCCCTATAGTTTTCTTCAACTCTATAACCAATATGACCACCATAATATAAATTTTCATTATACCCAATTCGTATATCAATAGCACCTATACTATCATCTGAATCATGTAGCGTAATTCTATATTTATATGCAGGTACATAACCTTTTTCCTCATTAGCTGGAGTTTTTTCAACAATTTTTAAATCAATCTCGCCATCAGTTAAGTAATCAAAATCTTTGAACTCAAACATCTATATTCCTCCTTTATTTTAATCAATTTTAGCCTTATGTATTATAAGATTATTAATGTTCCAATAATCAAAATTTCCATTTTTAACTCCAATCACTATAAAATAAGTTCATATTTTTGTACAATAGATACTTATATTTGATTTTATATCCTATATTGTAACATATTTTACAACATATATTAATATATTATAAAAGAACAATTATATAAGAACTCACGGTTGGTATGTCTCTTGGTTATCATATTATTTATTTCAAATGCGACGTAAAAAACACTGTAAAATTCAAATTTGAATAATACAGTGTTTTAATGAATCGCTCGTCTTTTCAGTTGTTACGTTAAATAAGAATGGTGTAAATTAGTTCACCTCTATCACTTCAATCATTTTGAATTATTTTCTACTGCTGCTACTGCTTCAATTTCTACCAATTGATTTGTATATCCTAATACTGTAACTCCAAATAAGGTGCTTGGAACATCATGATCACCAAACTCTTTTATTATTTTTTCCCATGCAGTTACCAAATCTGACTGATTTTGAGATGCTACAAGAACTCTGGTATATACAACGTCTTCCAAAGTGGCCCTACAGTCCTTCAGTGCTTCCTTCAAATTCTCTACACAAAGTTTTGCCTGAAGCTCATAATCACTCAAATTAGGTACTTCTCCATCTCTATTAATGGGACATGCACCCGCCAAAAATAATAAGTCCATTCCTGAAGGTATACGTCCAGCATAAGCATAATCTACTGGAGCTAAATTTGTAGAATGAATTAATGATATTTTTTTATTCATTTTGACTCTCTCCTTTTGTTCTAATATATACGAGAATAATTAAAAATTCATTTTTAAAATGAATTTTATGTTCAATATCATTTTAAAGCTTCTATATTTTTTATGAAAGATAATAATCGTTTCTATATCATCTTTTATACAAAAGCTACCACACATTACAAGAGTGGTAGCTTTTTACTAGTTATCTTTTTTATATACAATTTTCTTAATACTACTATGTGAAAGGAAGAATTCTTCAGCAAGATTGCTAATTGATTGCCCACCTATATATTGGTTTAATATCTTTGCATTTCTAGCTTTTATATAATCTCGGCTTTTAGATTTTTCACCCCATCTTTTTCTCTTTTCAGGAGGGGAAGGGACATATATATATTCACCTTGAATATACTTTTGAATTTCTTTAACTAAATCATCTGGTAATATTCTATCAATTCTTACATATTTCATAAAGCTCACTTCCTTAAATTTATTATTTAATTAAGGAAACAAAGCCTGTATATGTATGAATTTATTTATGAAAAGCGACTAAAATCTATCTCTGTGCAAATTGTCGCCCAAACTCATACTTACAGACTTTGCACAGAGTATTTTAAGCATTTTTCTATCCATGAGATTAATATTCATGATATCACACTCCCTATTTATATTAAGTCAATTATATTATTTATTAAGACGATACGCAATTTTTTACTAATTTAACTTAATTAATGGTAATTATATTATTATATCATATTTACGCTGCCTTATATGGTTATTTTTGTAACAAAAATCAAATATCTTACTTCTTAACACTGTATTATTCAATTCTCAAAGAACATAATTTATTGTCTAGTTCGCATTTTCTACAAATTGCATAATATATTTGAATTACAAAACAAAAATACCGCATATTCATATTGAATAATACGGTATTTTACATACGTTATTTAATTAAATATTTGTTACGCTATTTAAGAATATTGAGATCTAAGAATTAATTTATTGCGCTGTTTTCATTGCTCTCATAGAGTTTAATACTGCAATTAGTGTTACACCTACATCACCAAATACAGCCTCCCACATAGTTCCTAATCCAAGAGCTACAAGTACTAATATTATTGCTTTAATACCTAAAGCAAAGACAATATTTTGCATAACTATTGCTCTTGTTTTCTTAGCTATTTTTATTGCAGATGCAATCTTTGAAGGTTCATCAGTCATTATTACAACGTCAGCAGCTTCTATTGCTGCATCTGAACCGACACCACCCATAGCTATCCCAATATCTGCTCTTGCTAAAACTGGAGCATCATTTATTCCATCACCAACAAATATTAACTTGCCTTTAGAGGATTTTTCTTTATCTAATGCTTCTACTTTTTCAACCTTTTGATCTGGTAATAACTCTGAATATACTTCATCTAACCCTAATTGCTTGGCAACTTTAGTTCCAACAACTTTATTATCTCCTGTAAGCATAACAGTTTTTCTAACACCAATTTCTTTTAAAGCTTTAATTGCCTTAGCTGAATCTTCTTTCACTTCATCTGAGATAACTATATATCCTGCATACTCTTTATTAACAGCAACATGCACTACAGTACCTATTGTTTCAACTTGTGCATAGGATATATTTTCTTTACTCATTAACTTGTAATTACCTGCTAAAACTTCTTTACCTAAAACAGTAGCTTTTATACCATGTCCTGAAATCTCTTCATAATTTTCAATTGATTCATTATCTATTTCCTTACTATATGCTTTAACAATAGAAGTTGCTATTGGATGATTAGAAAAGCTCTCAGCAAAGGCTGCATAAGTGATAAGTTCGTCCCTTGATACATTGCCTTGAGGTTGTATTTCTGTCACCTTAAATACACCCTTAGTTAATGTTCCAGTTTTATCAAATACTACAACTTCTACATTATTTAATGCCTCAAGATAGTTTCCACCTTTAACAAGTATTCCATTTTTTGAAGCTCCACCTATACCACCAAAGAAACCAAGAGGAATAGATACAACTAAAGCACATGGGCAAGATACTACTAAAAAGGCTAATGCTCTATATATCCACTCTGAGAAGGTAGCTCCACTTATAAATAGTGGTGGTAATATAGCTAATGCTAATGCAGAGAAAACCACAGCAGGTGTATAATATCTTGCAAATTTTGTTATAAAGTTTTCTGTGGGAGCTTTTTTACTACTTGCATTTTGAACTAAATCAAGTATCTTAGCAATAGTAGAATCTCCAAATTCTTTTTCTACTTCTATAGTTAATAGTCCATTTTTATTAATAACTCCGCCTAGTACAGCATCTCCTATTTCTACCTCTCTAGGAACTGATTCACCAGTAAGTGCAGAAGTATCTACCATAGAAATTCCTTCAATTACTTTACCATCTAGAGGAACCTTTTCCCCAGGTCTTACAACTATAATGTCACCTATATTAACCTCTTCTGGTGATACCTTTTTAATATCACTACCAATTTTTAAGTTCGCAAAATCTGGTCTTATATCCATTAATTCTGCTATGGATTTTCTTGAGCGATTTACAGCCATACCTTGGAATATTTCACCTAATTGATAGAATAGCATAACTGCTACACCTTCTGGGAACTCACCAATAGCAAAAGCTCCTATAGTAGCTATACTCATAAGGAAGTTTTCATCAAAAATTTGACCTCCTCTAATATTTTTCAATGCTCTTAACACAACTTCTCCACCAACAAGGAGATAACTAACTAAAAACAATGATAACTCAACATAAAAATTAAATTTAAAAGCTGTAGCAATGGCAAAAATTGCTGCGCCAACTCCAAGTCTTACAAATTCCTTTTTGCTATTTTCATGCTCATGATCATGATTATGAGCATGGGATCTTTGCTTTCTGTTCTGATTTCCTTCTTCAACATATACTTTTACATCAGGTTCAATCGTTTTAACAATTTGTTTAACCAATTCAACAATGTTATCTTTATCGCTATTGTTTTCCACTTCTAGAATAAGTTTTTGAGCTACAAAATCAACTACAGCACTACTAACATTAGTAATATTTTGAGATTCTTTTTCAATTTTTGATGCACAATTTGCACAGCATAACCCTTCAAGAATTATCACTAATTTGTTTGACTTTCCTACAGACTTTTCTTTGACTTTTACATGTGATTCTATTTTGTTTATTGACTCTATAGATGAAGCAACTAATTCATTAACTCTACTTATTTCTTCTAACTCCATAGTTAAAGTTTTAGTGATAAAATTTACTGATGCATTGGCAATTCCATCAATACTATTTAGTTTTGTCTCTATTTTTGATGCACAATGTGCGCAGTCTAACCCTTCCAAAATGAATTGCTTTCTTACTTTTCCAGGGTTTTTCTTTGTCGTTGTTCTCAATTCCATAATAGTATTTGATTTATTATTTGATTGAGATTTTATTTGTAATGACTTATCTTCTTTAACGTCAGGTTTTAAAACTTTATTACTCATTCCCATGCCCCCTAAATTCCTTATTTCTCATATAAATGTTCTAATCCTTGATCAAATATCCCCTTAACATGATCATCATCCAAGGAATAGTATACAACCTTACCTTCTTTTCTATTCTTTACCAACCTAGTCTGTTTAAGAACTCTCAACTGATGGGATATTGCTGATTGGTTCATTCCAAGTAGTGCCGCAATATCACAAACACACATTTCTGCTTGGAATAATGCACAAATAATTTTTATTCTTGTACTATCTCCAAAAACCTTAAATAAATCTGCTAATTCATATAAATCTTCTTCATCTGGAATAGTTTCCTTTACTCTCTTAATCACATCTTCATGGATAGTATTACAATTACAGGTACTAATTGTTTCATTTTCGTTATTCATTTATATATCACCTCATTAGAATGTATGCACACATGTTCATATGTTTATATATTCAGTATATGTATCTTTTTCATATTTGTCAAATATTTTTATTATAATTTTAAAAATATTTTTCAAAATAAAAGTGGCTGTATATTTATGTTATATGAAAGATTTCTAATACAGCATTATTCAATTTATAAAGATCATATTTTACTAATTGATTTGCATTATCTGCAAATTCAATAATATATCAAATTGAGAAATAAAAAAACTACCGTAAAATTCAATTTTGAATAATACGGTAGTTTAGGGAATCATAAAAGTACTATATATCCTTTAATGAAGATACTCTTGGTAGTATAGAACGACCATTCCACCTATCACCAATGCCCAAGTCTTTTGGGATGACATTTTGGTAGTTTCCATTGATACCTTGTATATGTATGCCCCCATCTTTGTTAATTGTAACAATGGCATATAGCCCCTCATTATATAATACTAAGTCTTTTATAAAGGGGTAATCTTCATGTATTTCCTTTGAGTAAGAGAAATGCTCATATTCAGGCCCAACCCATATATATGACATAGCATTAAGACCAAAGTAATATGTTTGTCCTATTTTTTCAAGAGAATCTCCATGGTCATGACCATTTACGGATAAAAGCACCTTTTTTCCTGTATCATTTACTCTGTTTATCAAATCTCTAACTTCACCCTTGTTATATACTCCTCTTTTAGCAAATTTATTTTCAAAACTATGGTGTGAAAAAATAATGTAATACTCACTATCATCATTGAACTGCTCTGCCAGCCAATTAAATTCATAATCTGGAAGAATTGGATATATGTCCTTTGACTTATCATAGTTTCTCTTACAATAGGGTATATATCCATTATCAGTTTTTATAAAACATGTATCTAATACAATGAACTTAATCTTATCCATTTTAAATGAATAGTAACTATTGTCCATTTTTAAAAACTTCATAACTTCTTCTCTTGGGAATGAATCAGAATCATGATTTCCAATGGTATGATAATAAGGCTTCCCTATACTATCAAGGATATCAAGTAAAAATCGATTTTCTTCTTTAGGCATACAAAAATCCCCAAGTTGAATAACAAAATCCATATCTAAACTTTTTACATTGGTAATGAAGTTTTCAAGTCTTTCATAACCATCATGGATATGATCATAATGTAAATCAGTAAATACTGCAAATTTAACGCTATCCATCAATATATCCTCCTTCATACCTCAATATAGAGTTATGTGATAATCGCCAGGTGAAATTCCTTGCAATTATTCATTTACAGTTACTATACTTTCAATGTGTAGTTAAAATTTATATTTAAAATATTCTCTAATGAAGTTAGCCATAGGATTTTCTTCATCTTCATCTCCTATGTAGTCTAAATCCGAATCATAAAAATATAAATAAGCTATACTTTTTTTATCTTCAGACACTCCAATCATTCCAAAAGATTTAGGGAATTCCGTATTTGAAGTATCATTTTCGTCTACAACTCTAAAATCATAGCTTTTCAAAGAAAACTCATATTCTGGAATATAATATTTACTTTCATCAAAACTAGACTTGATTTTTTTATCTAAAAAAGTATATTGCTCGTCTATTTTCTTCTTTTCACTCTCAAAAGTATTGTCATCATATTTTACAATTAATGCAACAGAGTCAGATTCAAAAATCAATAGGGATTTATGTGTATATCTATATTTGATATCCTCATATTTAGGCAAGTCATCTAGCTCTGGCATAATATCTTTCGCATTTGAATCTATTGTTTTCCCAGTATTGAGATAATTATCAATTTTTGAACTTGAATTACTACAACCAGTAATACAAAGAATAAAAGCAATTATCATAACAATTAAATATTTTTTTCTCATTTAAAATCACCTCTCTAAAAATAAATAGTCCTGAATTCTTAAAATGTCATTTGCTAAATTTTAGTTCCTAAAACTTACAATTGCTTACCTACTGCATAAAGGTAGCCAATTTACCCCATGACTATCAGTTTCTAATACTCCTATCTCCTTCAAAGTGGAGCAAAGAACCCATTTATTATAACATAATTAGTATAAATTGTATATTAAAGCAAAAATGGCCTTGATTTTTAATCAAAGCCATTAAATAATTTATTTCTTAAGTACCCCAACTTTAGGTAATTTATTAAGTTTAGTCATTGTATGACAAGACTTAAATTCACTTGTTAAATCTTGACCTGCAGTATTACCAAAGTGTTTTCCACCTGCCCACTCTGCTACTTTGCTCACATCATATACTATACCTTCAATTGCCACATAGGTAGGTTTTCCGTTACTTCCATCATACTGTGCTAACTCTTCTAATGTAAATTCTTTCTGTTGTCTATAGTAATTATGCCCTATAAGTTCTTCAATGGTTTTTAAATCAAAATAAAGTGCCATATATACCTCTAAAATATTTATATATATAGCATATGATTATACTTGAGAAGTTGTTCAATTAATTGCTTTTTAAATATATTGATCAATAGATTGAAACCTAACCATCTAATATACCTTTATTTCTTATTTATCTAATGAAACAGCTGTAGACATTTATTTATGGGAATCATTTCTACAAACAATATTTGAATAATAATTAGCCTATTACAAATAATAAATTTTGTACTATAAAACTATTTTAGGAGGACTATATAATGGGAATAGTAACTAATTCAACAGACAAATTTCAACCATGTATTGATGAATGTAACAAATGTGCACAGGCATGTCATGAGTGCTTTACAGCATGTTTAAACGAGCCTGATGTTGCAGCAAGAAAGAAATGTATAAGCATTCTTACTGAATGTGCATGTATGTGCCAAATGTCATCAGCAATGATGTCTATGAATGGCCAATTTACAAAAGAACACTGTCAACTTTGTGCTACTGTTTGTGATAAATGTGCTCAAGAATGTGAAATGTTTAAAGATGACCATTGTCAAAAATGTGCTCAAGAATGTAAAAAATGTGCTACTGAATGTAAAAACATGGCTAGTATGTAATAACCTATAATATAGAAGCCAATAGTGTTATACTACTGGCTTTTGTACTATTTTAAATTACCTTTAGTGTAAAAGGCTAATTAGTACTATACTAATTACACTTCTTAACTCCATCTTACAAATAGTACATCATTTAAGAAAATTGTGAACTAAATATTAATTGTTTTATTTCATCTCGTAATGGAGTTCAACAAATTGATTGAATCTCCTTATCCCCTTTAACTTTAGTTCTAACTCAAAATCATTTTTTTTAAATAAAGGTATTCCATGACCTATTAGTGTAGGTGATATAGTAATAATAAATTCGTCAACTAACCTTTCTTTAATAAAAGAATTTAGAAGAACACCACCGCCAACAAGCCATATGTTTCCTCCATCCGGTCTTTTTATTTTATTTGTAAATTCCACTACATCTTGATTAATAAATTCTACATTTTCATTCTTACCTTTTTCTGATTTAGAAAATACATAACACTTTTTATTCTTGTAAGGAAATTTACCTTTTTCTTTTTCAATTATCCAGTCATAAGTTCTTTTACCAATTAGAATAGTATCAACTGTATTGTAGAATTCAGAATATCCATTATCTCCTTCGCCTTCAGTTTTAAACAACCATTCCAAGGAATCATCTTCTGTCGCTATGTAACCATCTAAACTTGTTGCAATATATAGAACTAGTTTTCTATTGTTGTACATCTATAAACCTCCATATTATAAAATTCAATCTAATTTTAAAACACAATTAGTGAACAATATTCTACAATTATTCATTTGAAAAATCAACCTATTAATATCTCACATGACTTATAAGCAATATCAGAAGAATACGAATTAAAGTTTATAGTTATGCTAATCAGATATTACAGCTCAAATTGCTCTTTTATTATCTGTGCAACAATTTCCGCCGAAAGATTTGTATTGTCGATTTTTATATAGTTATCATAAGGAATCTCACCATCATTACTTACACAACGATACTTGTTATCATCATTTATAAGCCTTTGATTTGACAGTTCTATATCTCGTTTTGAGATTTTATTTTTCAGACGATTTTCAGTAGCATTTCTTTCTAATCTGATTGCTTGAGGAGCAACAAGCTCCACATAACATATATCTGCATTATATTTTCTGAAAATATCACAAACATATTCAACATAATCCCAATCAGATTGCTGATTAAATGCCCACATATATGTGAAAATTAATCCATAGTGTTCGGATTTTGCAAACTCTTCAAAAATAACTTCTCTCATGCCAGAGATAGCTTTTCCATTAAAATATCCGAATATCTCCAGTACAGGTTCAATCATCATATGATTATGGAATAAACGTAAATCCGTAATTTTAGCTAGTTCTTGCCCCACTGTCATTTTGCCAACAGCACTGTCTCCGATTATAAGTACTAATTTCAAAATATCACCTCTTTTATCAAATATAAATAATCTTTTTTCATCCTATTTTACTTCTGTTCCACCCCATTCAATAACGGTAAATCCCTTTCTTTCAAAAGATTTAATTTCTTGTTCTTCTATTTCTATAGGTTTATCTAATGATTTAAAGAGCATCATTACCCTTAATATCGAATCTGGCTTTGGAGTTATATTAAGCTTAGCTAGATTTTCATACTCTTCCCCTGCAAAAGTAATCAAGTTGTATTTATTCTCTTGCATAATTGGTAACCAATACACTATAAATTCGTTATATTCCCTTGGAGTTAATCCCATGTATTCAAGCTTTTCTTGCAGAAATTCTTCAGTATCTTCTCCTTTTACTACAAACCCTTTTGACATATCCCATTGATTTTGTGAAATCCCTTCCCAATATAAATAAGAATACTTCCTCTTATCTCCAATATTAGTTAATGTACCATCAGGCTCTGCTATTACATTCCAACCATCTTTGTATTCTGGATAAGTACAAGTAAGCTCTCCATTATAATCTAGTTTAACGCTAACTGATTGCTCTGAAGTTGGATACAAATAAATTACAGGTTTCTTAGTCATATCTTTATTTGTACAACCTGTAAATGTTATTAAAATAAGAGATAGTAATATAATAAGAAATTTTGCTTTATTTGTTTTCATATTAACCCCCTAAAAACTTTTTTAATTATATTATTATTAATCTTTAAGATATGGTAAGAATATGTCATTACACCAACGTTCCATTGATTTCTCAATCATGGCTGATTATAAATTTCTATTCAGCTTTCATTATTAAGTAAAATATCACAAATAGTTTTTAAATCCTCAATATAATGCAAAAGTGTTATAGAATATTCTTTGAGTTTTTCAGGGTTTTTTTCATATCCTTGTAGCAATGTATATTGTCGCTTATAATATTCCATCAATTTTTGAAAATTAGATGAATAGGTGCTTATCTCTTGAATCTTTTTATTAATAACAACGTATTCAATGTGTTGCATAATTTCAAGAAACTGGTCAGCAGAATATCCTACTGTTTTCTTAAAGTCACGCAATACCCATTGACGTTCAAAAACATTTCTTTTCATCCAACCATAATATTGTTCTTTATAAACTTTTACCACATTCAGAACAGTTGGAATAATGTTTTGATAATCATTACTTTTTGTGTTTTCACTACTATCTAATTTTTGTAGTAAGCCAGAATCAGACAAAACCTGTATAGCACCAATTTCTTGACCGTTATATCTATCAGCCATTAAAATTGATATAGCAAATCCAGTGCCAGCCTCTTCAACTCCAAGTATGTGATCTTCATTCATTTCATAAAATTCTTCTGTTGTTATTCCCATATGAGATGACACAAGCTCTATTCCCTTCATTGCCGTTTCTGTTTTAACAAGTCCTGGACCGATAGTATATACTTTTATATTTGTACTTTCCAATTCTCCATATAGTGTATTAGACAACTCCACTTGTGTTGTTTTAAATACTTCATATGCTCCCATAAAAGGTGCTGCACCAGATGATGAAACAAAAACAATTGTTCCAGAATTTTTTTGTTTCATCAGTGGTAAAACTAATTGTGTTAATAGTAATGGGGCTTTGAAATTAACGGCATAACTCTTATCCCATACATCAATAGAAACTTCTTCTACTGTTCCCATAGCAGCTATGGTCGCATTATTAAATAAAACATCTATGCGTCCATATTTATCTTTCACATGAGAAACTAGAGCATATATCTGATTTTCATTAGATAAATCAATTTCATAAAATTCTACAGAGTTTTTACCAAATATACTATCTAAAGTGCTTTGTGCGCATAATACTTTTCGTTTATCGATTTCGGCCACAATAACCTTTGCTCCCATATAAACCAATGCTTTTGCAGTTTCAAAACCTATCCCACCCCCTGCACCAGTTAAAAGTATAACTTTACCTTCCAATTTATTCTTAAAGGATATATTCTTTTCTATAAACATCATAATCTCCTTCTTTATAATTGTTAGCCAATTTCATTTTTGGTTTTAAATACTTATCTTTATAATAAGAAAGAAACTTAACTCGACTTCATATTATGTTTACCAATGAGTCCATATTTTAATACAATCAAATCCAAATAGCATTCATTCTCGTGGATTTGATACATAATCCAGCCAACCTTATTGCCCGTTTCGATATCAGAGATTATATAGTTTTCCTTACGTGATAAAAGTTCGAATCGTTCTTTCCATTCGTCTTCAGACGTATTGTTTTCAGCAAAATATAGTTCATACTCCTCATTCGTAAATAAAGAACGTATAAATTCAATATCACTCACCGTAGTTACACTAAATATAATACACATTAACTTCCCCCTCATAAAATATAAATAATTTTCACCTTAGTTTACATATACGATTTAAACCCCTATCGTTATATCTTCAAATACCTTAAATGCCATATAACTACCTGCATCACGATTGCATAAAACAGTACACACACTTTTGTTTTGTGGATAATAAGCACTTCTGAAAGAGACTCCAGGGTCGCCACCCATAACATGAATTTTTATAACCATGTTATTACATGTATCTAACCATACACCATATCCATAGGCACTACCATTTTCTCCAGTTTTTATTTGTGGAGTACACATAGCTTGTACATTCTGAACCGATAGCAGTTTTCCATTTATAAAAGCATCCCAGAATAAATACATATCACTTGCAGTAGTATATGCCCCTCCATCTCCACCGCCAATGATAGGCATGGAATAAATATTAGACTTTAAGACTCCCTTTCCATTATCTGTATAACCAATTGCAGTATCACATGGAAGATTGTCCATCGAAAAATAACCGCTATTACTCATTCCACATATGTCAAAAATGTATTTCTGGATAAAAAGTGAAAAATCCACTCCTGAAACTTTTTCTATAATCATAGAAAGTATTACAAATCCACCGTTATTATATTTGAAGCGAGAACCAGGTTCAAACTCCATTTTTTTATTTTTAAGCAATCTCAAAAAATCACTTGGTGATTTCATGACATACATCGGAATATTCTCCCATACCTTAGCATAGTAAACATCAGATTCATTTTCTTCTTCATCAAAATAGTCGCTAAATCCCGATGTATGGGTAAGTAGATGGCGAATTGTCACCGAATTATCCATATATGGGAAAAAGTTCGGCAAACAATCTGTAACCGAATCATCTAATGACAGTTTTCCCATTTCAATTAATTTTAATATGGCAATAGCGGTAAAAATCTTACATCCAGATGCTGTTGGAAATCTCGTATTTATATGATTTTTAATGTGTTCACTTATATTAGCTTCACCCATAGCTTCTTGTATAATTTTTTTTCCACTAATCGAGAGGAATATAACTCCAGAAAAATCAGGGTTCTTGTTTAATATTTGTGATTTAATAATATGAGCATCCAATATTTTCACACTCCACTTCAAATTTTACAATTATATTTATAGTATTTTACAGTTCAAACTCACCTATCCATATATAAATTTTACCATTAAATTTATACTATGAAAAACAATTTATGTTAATATAAATATTTCCTAATAATATATCATCCAGTTTACAAATAAGGATTTTTAATTTTATTAGTTCTGAAGGTACTTGAATTGTGAAATGAAAAATACCGTAAAATCCATTTCTGAATAATACGGCATTTAGAAAAATTATTCGATTTTATATTTTAGTTGTTAAATATAAATATTGTGCAAGAAACTTATTATAGATTATGCTTATACTGTACGCGACCATGACCTTGACTGTTGCAGAAGTTTTGCATAAAGAAATTAATTTAGTTAAGCCATCATAGCCACTCACCACAACTAAAGCGTCTCATCTAACTTTTGAATCTTTGAGTGAGAAATTAAATATACATTGCCTAAAATGTCGATTTTGTTTCCTTTTACACGTACAGCACAATCTTTGTTCGACGCGTAAATATTCATTTTTTCTGATAATGGAGATAATTCGCTTTGAATTTGTGCAATGTTATTTTCAAGATCAAAATGAGACAGCACAGAAAAATCGTCAAGACCGATACCGTTGTAAATAGAACTTCTGTCACATTCATAGCCAGTATATTTCGAGCATACCCATTTAGCGGACATGTTTATCGCACCCGCACTTGTTCCCATCACAACTGCTTTGCCTTTTTTAATTAAATCCGATAATTGATATTCAATCAAAAGGGCATTTTGTTCAACAGTATTTCCACCTAACAAGAAAATGACCGAAGCATTTTGAATTAATTTTTGGGCCTCTTCCTTCTGTACGCTATAATCAATTAAATGATATTCATCAAATATAATGTTGGCCTGGTCAAGCCACGAACGTTCAGTAGCACCAACTTCCTTATCTTCATGAAGAAATGGATTGGCGCTAATCATAACAAGCATTTTTCTATCAGTTATATCCTCATACAATAACTTGACCAGTTTTTCAAGAAAAACATCGTTAAACCAACCTAAATAATAGTGAGTTTTCATAAGTACCTCCGTATTAAAGTTTATATAATATAAACCATTTGTTATTCGCATTACAATACAATTATAACACATTTTGTAAATACCGCATTATTCAATTTTTAAAGATCAATATGTCTTAATTAGTTCGCACTATCCACAAATTGTAACGTAACTAATATATAACTAATTTTATGCTTTTACATATTACTGAATAATACGGTATCTAAATTTTTTTAAGAATTTATAATTTTTCCCCAAAGGCATATAAAACAGACTTTGTATGTGGTATGCCTACTGCTTCTTTCATTTCTCTAAGTTTTTCAAAAACTTCTGATTTAAAGTCTTCAAGCATATCTTTTGGTATCTTTTCTAGTGTGCTTATAGCGCCATGAGTCCAAAGTTTATCCCACCATTCTTGTTCATCTTTGTATATAAAAACTTTTTCTTCACTTATAACTCGTATATTTTTAAATCCAGCTTGATTCAAAATTTTATATAAACCTTCTTCTGTATCAAATTCAGGGATATCCTCTGATTGATACTCATCTAATTCATCTTCAAATACAGGTAAATATTTATCAAATAATTCATTTAGCCACATAAATTTTTCATCTTTTTTTCTAAGAAATGTAGTGAATGAGAATCGACCACCACTTTTTAGAACTCTCATGAATTCATGAAAGGCAACTTTATAATTTGGTAAGAAGAATACTCCAAATCCACAGAGTATATGCTGAAAAGTTTCATTTGCAAATTCTAATTTTTCAGCATCCATTACCATTGCATGTACATTTTTTACACCTCGGCGTTGCATTTCTAAATCAATTTCATTAACCATCCCTTCAGCTATATCAATACCTGTAACAACTCCACTCTTTCCAACTTTCTCTGCTGCTGAAAAAAGTGAAGCTCCTTTTCCTGATGCAACATCTAAAACTCTTTCGCCTTCCTTTACATCTGCAAATTCAACCAATCTCTCTCCAAAATATGTAAAGTATCTTGGACCACTACCATCAAAAACTGCTGATACCTTATTAAATATATTAGTTATATCTTTTTTTATTTCTATACTTTTGTCTTCCATAAATTTCTCTCCTACCAAATAAGTTAATCAATTATTTTTTAATACTAAATATAATAAACTCATACTATATGTTAAACCCATGTATTCAAGCTTTTCTTGTAGAAATTCTTCAGTATTTTCTCCTTTTGCCACAAATCCTTTTGTATAGTTATTAATCTTTAAGATATGGTAAAAATATGTCATTACACCAACGTTCCATTGATTTCTCAATCCATGGCTGATTATAAATTTTTTCATGTTGACAGATGATAAATAATAGTACCTGTAAGCTTAAACATGTTTGAATAGCTTTTTCATCAACCTTTATACTGCAATAGGATTCATAACCCTTCAAAATTTCTTTATTTAACTTGTCATTATTGATATGACTGAATATTGATGCTAAATCCATTTCTGGAAGACAATATCCTGACAATGAGAAATCAATTGGAACTATTGCTTCATTACATAAAAGGAGATTTGATTTCCCAAGATCAGCATGAACAAAAGAAAATCTATTTTTATCTTTATCCATCTTCATCTTAATTTTTAATAAAGTATCTATAATAATTGCCCCATGCTCCTTATCATAATGCTTAGCTGCTATTGCATACCTGGCCTCTTCCAATAATTTATCAATCATTTCTGCTCCATATATATATCTATTTTCTATCTTTACCTTACTCATAGATTTATGAACACTACCAATCATCCTTCCTAGCCTCAAGGCTAATTCATTGGTAATTTCCACATTTTCTAAAGTCTTACCCTTTACCCATTCCAAAGCAGTAACCATACTTCCATCCCTTAAAGTGGTAATAGGTTCTCCACTTTTGTTTCTAAATACTTTTTGTGTCCCTAATTGAGAAGTGTTTTCCAGATAAGTAAGTACTTCCATTTCACTTTCTACAAACTTATTCTGTGCAACTCCAAGACGCAAAAAATCCACTGAAAAACCCTTTGATGGTTTATGTATCCTGAGAACAAATTGTCCATTATCATCAGTAATACAATATGTCATATTTTCATTATGACGCACAAATCTTGATGTGGGATTTACAAAATTGTATTTTTCTATTGCTTCTTCAATCATAATTTTTTCTCCTGAATATTCAGTATTTAAGGACGTTAATTATTTTTTAATTGGTTAATGATGTATGAATATTGCTAATCTTTATTAAATAATAATTTAGTAAACTAAAGTATACATCTATAGCATCTATATCTTTCTTTAATTTCAAAACCAGCATTCAACACAAAATTTAGTTCGTCACTATTATCTTCATCAACAAAATATAATATTTCTTTTACGGAACCAAATTCATTATATAATTCCATGAGCATTTCATTGATTAAAATACTTTCAATACCTTTATTTTTATATTCATTATCAATAAATAAACCAACAACGTCTGATAAGTCTTTGTTACCCTTAGTAAAAATGCTTCCATGAATCTCTTCGTCTTTTCTAAAGACAAGTACTTGAAAATAATCCATATCATTTTTCAAATTTGTGCTATTGTAATAAATACCTAATGGAATAGCATGTTTATCATGAAATATAGCATATTCTTCAAAATTATCTTTAGTAATTTTATCTACGTTATCATGCCTTTGATTCCAATGAGTTTTTAAATTATATAAGTTTGCCACAATACTAGATTCGATACATTCTATATTCTTTTTCTTAAAATATTGGTTTGCATTTTCGTTAGAAAATGGTACACCTATAAATAGCTTATATCCAGACAATTCCTTACTTATGTAATGAATCATTTCTTCTGCAACTTGTTGATAATCGTCTCTTATTAAAAACTGTAGTGTTTGTGCATATTTTTCATCAGGTATCCAAAAATAAGTGCATACGCCCCATAATACATCATTTTGATAATAGGCTATTATATTACGATTCTTCTCATTTAGAGCCTTTTCAAGTTCTCCTTTAAGCTCCTCTATTGAGTTTATCCTTGGATAACTTGCATGTATATTGTCCTGACTTAATTCCCATATAAAATCAATTACTTCCTCAGATGTATAAACGTTTTTTATCATTTTTATCCCCCATTATTAATTATTTTGAAATCCTATTTAAATATATTTATTAATCTAAACTCTAATTTCCTATTAAAATGTCACATAAAAAATTGAGGTGTAAATTGCTTGTTACTTCACTTGTAATATTAATATAATAGTTTCACTAATTCATTATAAGATGAACTACCATCAAGTATATTCTTATATGTGCTTATCCAGTAAGGTATCAACCCAGCTCTATGAGCTACTGCTTGTGAGGCAATATTAGATGATGATGCACAGTATATGGGTAAAATGTTTTTGCTTAATATTTTATGCATTAAATGATTTACAAGTACTGTAGCCAAACCACCTGTTCTATAATTACCTTTTACATCTATACCCATTTCCCACATATTATTGTATTCCTTAGATGCACCAGCAAGTCCTATGATTTCTCCATCCTTCATAGCAAAAAATACAATTGCAGTAGATGCATTTCCACATTCATCAAACTCTAATGAATTATTAAATCCTTTAATTTCTCTTAATTTATTTATCTCATTTCCTTCTAAATGGAAATATTTGTATTGTGGTAATAAATCACATAACTTCATTTCTTTCATATCAGGAATATAATAAATTGATTGACCATATATTAAAGGGCATTCAAATACCTCATCTCTTGATTTCCCAACTAATAAAGTCTTCACATTTTCCATAATTTCATCTGAAGCTGATACAATAATTGTTTTTTCAATGCTCGTAATTTCCAAAAATGGATTTTGTTGAAATTCATTTAATTTAATTGGTTTATGAAAAATTAATCCGTTATGATCAAAGATTTCTTGTTCACAATTTAAGTGTTCTCCAAGATTTTCTTTCACAATTTTTTTAATTTGCATCTTATTCATTTATCCATCTCCTAAGTTTTATCTATCCATGTATTATTTAATAATCTTTACTTCACCTTACCTACACGCAGTGAATTAATAATTCCTAATTTTCAAATTTTTCAACATAGATATATTCTGATTTTTTTCATCTCTAACTTCATATTCTAAACTTTTATATAGTGAATAAGCGGGTTTATTGTATTTAAAAACATTGAGTAATATTTTATTAAACCCCTTTTCTATTGCTTCTTTTTCAAGCATAAGCAAGGTCTGTTTTCCATAACCTTGTTTACGGTACTTCTCAAGTATTAAGAAATCGCAAATAAACCCTATATCTTCCTTATACTTTTGATACCAGATAAATCCCAAACTTTCATTGTCCTTATTTACAATCACATAAATATAATTATCTTTTGTGCCCTTTCCTTGTGGGAGCAATTCATTAAAACTTTTTTTTGCATCCTCCAGTGCATTTTCTTCACTAGATAGACCCGCCTTTATTAAATCTTTGGAATAATCTAGAATATCCCACTGAGCAAATCTATCAAACTCAGCATCACTCATTTCTCTAAATTTTATATTGAAGTCTTCCATGTTCTTCCTCCTTAAGTATAGTTTTAATTATACTAATTATAACATGATTTACAATATTATATATATATCACCCAGGGATAGCTGAAAAAAATACCTTTAAAGATAGGATTTTAAACTTTTCAAATCAGATTTTAGGGATGATTAAAATTTAAATAGATTGGATAGTGAACTGAATTAAATGGTTGAAGCAATGATCTTGCTATGATAAAATATAAAAATAACCACTAGGCAAAATATTTGCAAAGGGGTTGTGTCCCTAAATTACCCTGTGGGATGTTTTTGTATTTGGAGTTATTAGGATTAATGAAAGAATAGCAAGAATAAAATTTTTAATGGAAAATAATTGTTTTAAAATGAAATTTTAAAAATGGAGTATAAATATAGAGCTTCATATTGAATGGATTCAAAGATGACGTATAGATTAAGGAGTAAAATATGAATAATTTTGGAACTATATTAGCCGTTATAGGTGCAGTGGGATTTATTGTAGCAATTTGGATATTATTTGGATGTCTTTACTTTAAAAAAAGAAATTTTAAAACCGGTTTATTGCTTTTACTTGTTTCTTTGCTGCTTGTGGCAGGTGGGGTTTTTATTGGTGTACAAGGTGCATGGAATAGTGCATCAAAGGGAATAGCCTTGTCTGAAGAAATTATTGAAATTATTGAAACTAAAAGCGTAGAAGAAACCACGCAAGAACAGCAAGCAAAAGTAGGTAGCAGTGTATTTTTAAAAATTGATGAAGATGATTGGGCTAAATATGAAGATAAAATAATGACATATTACATTGCCTGGCAAAAAAGCTTAAACCCTCAGGCAGAAGATGAAGCTATAAAAATCGAGTTTAAAAATTTGAGAGGGAAAGCCCTTTTAAATTAATCGATTATTTAAGATTAATGCAAATCAAAATTTATGGAAGCGCAATATGAACATAGTAAAATTCTTGTTGGCTGGACGTAGATGGATAACCTTTTTATATTTTCATATGAAATTCATGTTTAAAATTTTTACAGTTGCATTTAAAAAAAGACACCCTATTCTAAAATACTAGGTATTTTAAAATAGGGTGTCTGTATTCTTAAGCCTTTCATTAACCTCTTCACTAGTATTAAGTGCTACCTCACTAGGGGATGCCCAATTTCTAATTTCCCTATTAAACCTTTAAGGATGCCTCTCTCTTGTAATATTATAAACCTTTCTTCTATGAGCCATTATTTCTTCATCTTTTCCACAACTATTTTACCACCCATGGCACCATTAAAATTATTGTTTATTAACCGAGTATATAGAGTGTGGTGAAGATCATTAAAGCAATAGCAAGTACAATACCTACAATAATATTCCACATTAAATCTTCACCGGCTGTTTTAGATTTCTTTGCTATATAAATACAAATATAATTTGTTATAAATACTACTACTAAAACCACTAACGCAAATGGTAAAAACTCACTAAAACTAAATAGTAATTTTGTATCCATTTCATTCATTAACCTCATTTGTATAAATCCATTGAATCCTGTTAAACCAGACAATATATAATAACTTATTATAGTGGTAATTCTCTTTTTTCTAATGAAGTCACTTCCTTTTTCTTTGTATGCATCGTATAACTTTGGGTTTACTAGTACTAAATAATTATCATAGTATTCTGTTTTAAAGGTAAATAATATAGCCAATGTAAAAAACATTATTGCTAATATTAGTATAGTTATACCTGGTCCTACGGTGCTGTACAATAAAGATATAATTAATAGTAGTAATATAAAAATGCTAACTTGCTTTACACTCATTTAAATCCATCCCCCTCTATTTAGATTTTTTTAATTTTCCTCTCCAAAAGTGAAGAATATGCTATAGTTTCAAACTAAAATTAAAATCTCCTAATATGAAAATGTCTGCAGCAGTAATAGTCCCAAAATTACTACTCCTGCTATACCAGAAAATCTATAGAAAAAAACCTTAGGGTCCTCCTTATCTAATTCTTGTAGAATAAACATAACTCTAATTGTGTTCATAATTTTCAAAGGTTTGATAATTATAAATATACTTATTAGTATCAATATAATACAAAGAATTTGGTCTAATAACATAAATATACCACCTATAATTTTCAATCCATCTAATTATTTATTAATCTTTTTGTTTCTTTTAAATTATTATCTATTTTCAAGTCTAATCTTTCACCTTTTTTATTCCAATTGTATTATACCGTCTGCTTACTTAAATAATCTTGTTTAGTTAATTCAACAATTTCATCTGAAACTCTTTTAAACCCTACTTTATTAAACACTTTTTCTGCGGATATTCTGGATTTTGGAAAATCATAGAATACCTTATCTGCTCCTAACTCATTGAATGCAACATCAACTAATAATCTTAAGGCTTGTTCACTAAATCCATTGCCCCTATGTCTTGCTTCGATTATTATATTAACACAGTAAGACTTTTTTTCACTTACATATCGTAGAGCAACCTCACCAACAGGTAAATTTTCATCAGTCTTAATAATATATGCATAATATCTTTCTGGAGTATTATTAACCCATCTAAAAAACCAGTCTCTCCAAGTATTTTCCTTAAAATCTATACATCCTGTTCCATCAGTGTCTTCATACCCTATATTGTAAATCATTGTTTCTCTATCTGATAAAAGTTTTCTTCTATAATCTAACTCTTCAAATTTAGGTGTCTTTAATTCCACTTTGATATTTTCCATTTATGCTCCCCCATATTAGATAAATTAGTGTAAAGTTTTATGCACTTTTTATTTTATAAATTATTTGCATATTAAGGTTTCTATAGTGTTTTGTATAATATGAAAATTACACTTCCCAATTACTTCTTACAGACAGTATATGATTTAAGAAGAGTGTGAATTAATTATACGCCCATATCATCTATAAGCCATGGTGAATTTTCATCTTTTCTTATAACAAAATACCACCAATCATATATCCCACTATTTTGGGGACTCGCTCCATCATTTTTATACTTTACTTCATACTTTACTTTGTAAACTTTAAGGTTATTTTCTGTTGTTCCATTTATACTACCTCGTCCATTACGCAAATAACCTTCTTTAACTTTTTCGTTCATTTCCTCTTCAATGCTTATTATCTTAGTGCTGTCCAAATTATCAAAGCCCCAAACTACATTTGGAGCGTTGAAATGCTCTGTTAAAGTAGTTAATAACTTATCTTTATTTTTTTCATTTTCATACTTAAAATAATTCTCTACTACAGTTTGAGCAGAATCACCTTTAGTATCAATTGACCTATTGCTCTCACTTGAGCAACCGACAAGAAGGATCAAAGTAATAATAATAAGCATAACATTGAAACTTATATTTCTCTTCATAATACCCCTCCTATGAATTAACTTTTTCTTTTTCCCATTATAATACATTCCCATTTGAAAACATAGTTGTATATACTTATTGTAGCATAATTACAATAAAATGTATGTATATAAAAAAGCACCCCTATAAAGAGATGCTTTAAATATTGTCTTTTACTATTTCTTACATTAAATAATTATTTTAACTCTTCCATAATCTTTTTAATATCAAAATCCTTATCTTGGATTTTATAATATTTTTCCTTATGCTGATCTTGTTCTCGAAAACCAATTACGTTATCATCATAAAATGTAATAGAAAATACATCTTTAGTATAAGTAGTGTATTCATCTTCATCATAGCTTGCCATAAAATTAAGACTAAATTTAGACCAATCCTTAGGCCTCCTAGCTTTTTTATAAGATAACTCATCAATTATACTGACTAACTTATTTACTTTGTCATCTTCAGTATTATCTATCCAAGTTGAATTATCTAGTAAATCTGAATCTATTTCATCTTCTTGTCTATAGGTATAGTCATATGCATTTACTTGTTTATAGGTGTAATCATAATTATTTTTTGATATTAAGTTATTTGTAGGAAAAATATATGGTATGTCAATCCATACAATTATAGCAAAGAAAATAAAAATAACTATTCCCCAAATGATTTTTTTCTTATTCACAAATAATCCTCCTAATTTTATAAGGTAGTTTAAAGATGTTTCACTTATATTTTATAGTTTCAATATTGTATACTTATTATAGCATAAATGCTATATAATGTATGTTTGTATTTATAAAAGTTACTACTATAAATAACACTTTCTATCTCACAATTAGGCACTTCAATTTCTACACTTCCTAATGTCGGTTGCAGTATTCCAATTAAACATTTTAACGTAGTACTCTTACCAGCATCAGTAGGTCCAATATGGATTAGCAAATATTTATTCTATACTCTCATTTCCAAGATATACTACCGTTTCTTCAGCATTATATAAATTCATTATCTGTTTTCTTAATTTTGAAGGATATAGTGGCTCATTCATAAGATTTTCAATAGGTAACCAATCAAATCCAATTTGATTATAATCACCAGTAATTTGAGCATCAGGTATTTCTTTGATGTACTCACACAAAAATACTAAATCAACTCTATGAAATGACTCCCCTGTTACTCCTTCAATTACAAATTCAAGGGTTTTTGGTTCAACAATCAATCCAAACTCTTCTTTAACTTCTCTTCTAACAGCCTCTTCCAAAGTTTCCTCAGATTCTTGACCACCGCCAGGCATTATATAAAAAATATCACCGTTATCATTGATTTTTGATGCTAACATTTTCCCATCTTTAATAATCAATGCCTTTGCAGAATTACGTATTTTTCTTTCCATTCTCTTACTCCTTTTATGTCTTAAAATATAAATAATATTTACTTCGTTCTATCCTATAATTTTTCATTTACAAACGTGGTTTCATATACTTATTGCAGCATAATTTCAGTAAGATGTATGTATTCAAAGCATTTTATCAACTATTTCATTTATAGCATCAATTACTATCTGAGGCTTATCCTTCTGTATATAATGACCACAATCTTTAACCATGATGTGTTTACTATAATACGATAATGTTAATAGGTCATTTTGATAGCTTAACCAAGTTTCTTCCGAAATGGCAGCAGACTCTTCACCTTTATGGTCAGCAGTAAGTACAATTATTGGAATATTCCTTAAAGAATCCTTTTTTCTTATTTCTTTTACTTGCTTAGCACTCATTAATAATTCATCAAAAGTTTGCTCTTCTCCAATCAATTGTTTTCTCACCATTTCTATTTTTTCAGCAGAAGAACGGTTTACCCTATCTTCAAATTGATTTTCATGTGAACAGTCAATAAATATAATACCAGCTAATTCTTTAGGATATGTACCAGCGAATAATCTTGCATTATAGCCTCCTATTGAGTGTGCAACTATAATATAGGGTGCTTTAACCTTTGCTTTATTTAAAAGGGTATGTAACTCGTGAACTTGCTCTAAACTTGTTCTTGATAAATCACCTGTAGCACTATTTCTCAGCTGCGCTCTATCATAAGAAAATGTTATTGTAGTTTTTGAAATTTCTTGCTGAACTAACTTCCAAACTCCATTATCATCGCCTAAACCTGATTCAAATATCACAGTTGGCATTCCTTTTACCTCACATTTATATTTATTTCTATTATCTTCAACATTCCAATGACATTGATTATGTTTCCAATTAACATCCTGACTTGCCAAATCTCTATTCGTACTTCCTCCACTCAATGCTTTTACTCTATCGTCCATATTAGTACCCCTTTCATAAATTCCTATTTTAAAGTAATTTTAATAAAAGCACCCCTATAAAGAGATGCTATAAATATCGCCTTTTACTAATTCTTTATATTAAATAACTATTCCCCAAATGATTTTTTTCTTATTCACAAATAATCCTCCTAATTTAAAAGCGTGTTGCAGAATTTTTTTGCAATACGCTTCTTTATGTTGATTATATATTAAACTATTTTTCACCAAAAGACATAGTATACTCTATCTCTTTTGTATCCTCATGAATACGTTCATCTACAACTATAAAATCATTTTTATCATAGAAGTTTATTGCTCTTTTGTTTTTTGTAAAGACATCTAATAGGAGATATGGATACCTAGATTTACAATGATCTATCAGTTTCTGTCCTATCCCTTCTTTTTGATACTCTTTTTTCACAAAAATTCCTGCTATATAATTTTGCTCTACAATTCCTATAAAACCCTTTATAATATTATTTTCTTCATAAACGTAAATATCAGCAGATGGCAACATTTGTTTCACCATATCAAAGTTTTTAATCCAATATTCTTCCGGTATAAAACTGTGAGCGTTAATGTTAGTTTCAAGCCAGATTGCCATTACATCATCTAATTTACTTATATCAAATTTTTTAATCATTCTATTCTCCTTCATTTTTAAAATATTAAAAGTAAGAGTAGAATACACTCATGAAGTTCACCCTTTCTATTGCTTTTCTAATAATATATTTTATACTATTAGAAAACTCTATTAAGTTAAACAAATACTATTAACTATATTACATTATATCATATTATTTAGTATTTCTTATTATATTTTTCTTATCTCTTCAATAATCTAACCAATAAACTTAAATTTATGTTGTTCTATGGATATACATTCTTGTCAGATTTTTTTCACCCTCGGCTTGGACCATACACAGAAACTCCCAACCATGACGCTCATAAAAAGACGTGTGGTCTGTAACAAGATAAAGTGTATCAATATTTTTTTCTCTCATATCATCACATACATAGTTCAGCATTTTACCAGCAATTCCTTGACAGCGATAATCATCTTCCACATAAACAGCACATACATTAGGAGTTAAATCTTTTCTGTTATGAAAATCATTTTCTATTACACCAAGTCCACCTACAATTTTATCTCCTATTATTACTATATACCATTGTGGAACAGGAGTTTTATTTTTCATACATTCATCTATGCTTTCAATATATGCTTCAAGGGGAATATTCCACTTTTCATGAAACCAATTTGCCGCGTAGTTTTTCAATTCAGGGTATTCCTGTATTTTTATAATTCTATAATTGCTCATTTTTCACTCCTTAAAAATTAATATTATTACAAGATATTTTTAAATACCGCATTATTCAATTTTCAAAAAAGAACTCTTGTCATATATTTTCTCAGATATTTTCCTGTATAGGATTCATCACACATTACAATATCCTCAGGGGTTCCCACTGTTACTATCTGACCACCATTTTCTCCTGCATCTGGTCCCATATCTATTATATAGTCTGTGGTTTTTATCAAATCCAAATTATGTTCAATTATCTTTTTTAGTGGCATATTATCTTATACTCATAGCTTATGTCAACATTACCTTTTACCATGTTCCAAACAGGGCATAACGACTCTTCCATCAGTTTTATAGTCCTCTCAATCTCATCAGTCTGTACGTCCTTTGATGCAATTTCAAATATTAAATGTATACTTTTAAAATATGTAGGATAGGTTTCTCTTCTTTCACCTGAAGCAATTACTTTTAATTCAGATACAGTTTTGTTCATCTTCCTAAGCAATAAAGCTAAGGTCATCCCACTACAGGTTGCCAGACTCATAAGAAATAGCTCAAGTGGAGTATACCCATCGCCTTCCACGGAATCAATAATTATCTCCTTATTATAACGTGATACCCCTGAAAATTTCACCTTGTCATTTATAAGATCTGCTGTTACTGTCAAATTATTACTCACAATAAAACCTCCTAAAATTACGTTTATACTATTTGAGAATATTTCGAATTACCTCAACGATAAATTTGGAATTTATTGTTGTAAATATCCTTTTTGATTGAAATAGTTTAAATAGCGTTTCTTCTGTGTTTCTATCATTTCTCCAGAGTTTACAAAAGAAATGAAATCTATATCATTTAACCATTTATACGACATAGTTTCCCCCTTTTGAAGTGTTATAGATGTTTTATCACAATCCGTAACGCACAAGAAAGTATAGAAAATACACTTATCATCATCGAAAACAAAATGGTCAACCTCTTCAAAATTTTCTGAAACAATCCCTGTTTCTTCAAGCAATTCTCTTTTTATACACGCCATCTTATCCTCACCTTTAAGTGCAGAACCTCCTGCTGTAGCTTCGTAATATCCACCATAATTACGTTTAGATAAGTCACGCTTCATAAGCAAATAATCGCCATCCTTATGCTGAACAAGAACTTCGCATACCAGATGATATAAACCATCTGGCAATACATCTCCACGAATTAAGTCTATATTGGCACGTGTTCCATCTCTAAAATATCCATCCCAAAATTCCATCATAAGTCCCCCTACAAATTCCTATTTATCTATGCTTTTTTTAATAATCTTTATTCCACCTTAATCTATTATTGAGCATCAATTTATAACCTTCTGTAAATTCAACCTCTTTATTTACATTGGTTCAGTAACTACAAACTTTAATTACAGCATATTCTAAAAATATTTATAATTTTAAGTTCGCACTTTTCTTACAAATTTCTATTTACAAACATGGTTTAATATGATTATTATAGCATAATTACAATAAAATGTATGTATATAAAAAGCACCCCTATAAAGAGATGCTATGTTAAATTATCTAGTAAATCTGAATCTATTTCATTTTCTTGTCTATAGGTATAGTCAAATGCACGTACTTGTTTATAGGTGTAATCATATTTGGTTTTTGACATTAAGTTATTTGTAGGAATAATATATGGTATGTCAATCCATACAATTGTAGCAAAGAAAATGAAAATAACTATTTCCAAAATGATTTTTTTCTTATTCACAAATAATCCTCCTAATTTAAAAGCGTGTTGCAGAATTTTTTTGCAATACGCTTTCTTTATGTTGATTATATATTAAACTTGTCTACTTTTGTTTTAAATTTCTTTATCAAGCATTATTTTTAAATCTTTGGCAATCTCTTGTGAAAAATTATGTTTTTTATCACTAAATGTCCACCCAAATCCGTCTCCCTTATATCTTGGAAAAACATGCATATGGTAATGTCCAATATCATTAAATTCTCCACCATTTTGCATTACACTATAGCCATCAGGAGAATACTTTTCTTTAATTACCTTAACAATTCTTTTAGATAATACCATCATAGAAGTTACTACCTCAGTTGGAATTTCATCAGTATCTAAATAGTGGCTTTTAGGAATTATAAGTACATGACCTTCATTTATTGGCTCTATAGTTAAAAAACACATAATTAAATCATTCTCATATACTAAGTTACATGGTAAGTCACCTTTTACAATTTTACAAAATATACAATCCATAGTTACCTCCTTAATTATTCTTAAACTTTCGTATTATTCTACTATTGTTCATTATTACTCTCCATCTTTATTTTCTATTTCAATGATAGTCATGATAGCGTAATTGGCTAAATCTAATAGCGTATCAATAATGCTCTCATCTTTTACCTCGGCGCCCTGCTTAATTAATTGCTTATATCTTCGTAATTTATCTTCCAATCTTATTGCAGGCATAGTCAAACCATACTCTTGAAATCCTTTTGTAAAACTATCTCCATAATCTTTATTCTTTGCGGTATATATTTCATTTAATTCTCCACATATTTTCTTATGTTGATCAATTTTTTCCATATAAAACACTCCTTTCATATGATTCGTAATTTCATGCTATTATAATGTAATTATAACATATTTTTCAAAAACCTTACTATTCAATTTTCAAAGAACAAATCTCAATACTGTTTCACTTTATCCTTGAATTGCGAAATAAAAAATACCGTATATTCAGTTTGAATAGTACGGCATTTTCATAAATTATTCGATTTTATTTTTAGTGAGCTATTTATATTTTTCACAGCTTTACATTTCAATTACTTCACTATATTGAATATCATTTTTATAATTATCAAGAGCTATTTTTCTAATATCAATAATTTCATTTGGAAGATCATCTATTTTAAACCATCTCAATTCTGAGCACTTATCTGGTTCTATGACTTTAGGTATACCATGATACTTATTAACGACAAAATAAATATCATAATAAGTTCTTCCTCCAGTATTGCTAACACGATGAGATAGATGAACAAAAGATAAATCTTTAATTTTCACATCAATCCCTAACTCTTCTGCACACTCTCTTACAACAGCCATTTTAGCCGTTTCACCTTCATCCACATGTCCACTTGCTGCTATATCCCACTTCCCGTCTTGATAACCAGTATTTTTTCTACGATGCAATAAAATTTGTATAGTATCATCCTTCGCTTGTAAAATAATTGGAAATATCGCTGAAAATGACTTAAAATGTTTTCCCATTTTTCACCTCTTCAAATTATTTATTAAAATTTATTTTTCTTATACTCGTCAATTCTTGATTTATTATCATAAGCAAGTAAATACTCATTATATTTAGAAGCATCATAGTTTTCTCCTAATTTTTCTTTTGCTTCATTTGCTGAAAGTCCTTGCCTTTGATTAAAAGTGGAACAGGGATATTTGTTACATTCTCCACAATGATTTAAATTTTCTTCTATAAAGCATTTTCTTACAGGACAATTGGTATCAATAAGTTTTCGATTTTCTTTTTCACATCTACATCCATCACAATGTATATCTTCTGCTAAAATATCAAGGCCATAATAATCCTTCCATGCTTTTGAAAGTTCTTTTCGCTGATCATTTTCTTTTATATTTGGTTCAAATGCTTTGCATAAGTCGCAACAATATCCACATCTTGTTATATTCATGATAGTTACGCTCTCTTTCTATTTGGTTTTTTCTTTATAAATAATAATCTTTCTATATCTGCAATTACTGTGTTATTTATTACATCTAAATATAACCATTTCCCATCATGATACTGGCGAGTATTATCATAGAAATTATTAATATATTCAGAGAAGTCTTTCCTTGAAGTTTCAAACTTTTCTCGTTCATTCTTTCCCAATATAATTAAAACTATCATACCTTTTTCTCTTGGATACAACGCACAAAATGTTTTTCCACTCTTACGATATTTTAATTCAAAAACACCTGTTTTCCCACCATTATCCCATAGCATATCCGTATCGTAATTATCCTTAATGAAGTTATTGATAGCACACCAAGTTTTAAATACATCTTCTTCCATTAATTGATTCAATTCCTCTTCTGTTGGTACTTTTTCAAGCATAAGTATATCCCCCTTTTTATAAATTCAAATAATTGAAACTTATATAATCATCATTGTCTCCTATAGATAAGTATGTATATTTATTACCTTGATAGGTTCATAATATCTTACAATTTTTCATTTGCAAACATAGTCACATATACTTATTGAAGCATAATTACAATAAAATGTAATATAAAACACACCTTCAGTATAAGTAGTATATTCATCTTCATCATAGCTTGATATAAATTCAATTTGAATAATACGGTACTGTAAATAAATTGTTTAATTGTATATTAGTTTGTCCATTTAAGAACGGTACGACATAACTGAATAAAAAATATGTTATATCCACCCTACAAATTGGAATTTGATGAACTTCTCATTATACTCATATCTCTTTTTGATAATAAACAGATTCCTTATCTCTGTACATTTCCAAATATCCAAGCTTTTTATAAAATGAATTTGTTCTTATATTCCAAACCGGAGTTTCTAAGCGCCATGTTGTAATCTTTGGAAACATCTTTTCAATATATTTCATTGATTCTAATCCGAAACCTTTTTTATACTCTTTTGGATCTATGAATATTCTTCCCACATACATAATCTCCTTATTTCTTTTATCCTGAAATAAAACGGCTCCGCCAATGAGATAATCCTCCTGCTTTATAGTGTATAAATTATGACTTAACATCATTTTTTTATGCCATTTTTCAGAATCATAATTGGGTGGCCCTCCTACCTCATCGGCACCTACCATTACGTCTGTATCGAAAGCTCTCTTTGAAATATTGGTTACTATTTTGATTTCTTCTGGACTCGCTAACTTAATATCCAATTCACTCACCATCTTTCTTAAAAATCTAATATTATCCAATTCTATAACTCTTTTTATTTAGTACATCTATATATTCACGCCCATTATTATTCCAACACTCAACTTCAGTAATATCCACTTCAATGAGTACCATATTTTTATATTTAGCCCAATACATAAATTCCTTATCAAGATGCTCACATCTCCCTAAAATTTCTTTATTTTCATCACTTAATGGATGTCCTAATATGACTGCTCTTCCTTGTATTTGTACATTATTAAAACACATTGCCACTAAAGGATTTTTAATAATTTGTTTATATTTCGCATAAGCTTTCGAAGTCATAAAATATATTTTCAATTCATTTGATGTGCAGTAAACAGTTCTAGCAGTAACTTTTCCATTTTCGCAGGTTGCTAATACAACATTTTTTTGTTCTTTCAATCGATCAATTATTTTAGCCCTCATCTCTGTATATTCAAGACTCCTCATTACTTTTCACCTCACAAAATATAAATAATCTTCTCTACAAATTACACACTAACATCACTTCAAATTATCATTACTCTACATGGTAGGTATCGTCATTACCTGAACATATTTCAATAAGGTTTCCTTCTAGATCTGCAACATAACAAATTCGCATACCATAAGATTCAGTAGTAGGTTTATAAACTGGCTTTGCTCCTGCATTTATAACACGTTGGAATTCTATATCTACATCAGAATAGTTAGGAACATCAAAACAAAGCTCCATATTGCCATTTATGCCTTTATTCCAATTAAATACCTCAGGTATAGAATCTTCAAAACCTTCTCTTGTGCATAAAATAAAATGATGAATTTGTCCTTCCATTTCAATAGCTGTAAATCCACTACCATCCCAATTTATATTTAACCCCATTACATCTTTATAAAATTTAACCATGGTTTCCATGTTATTAACATATAATGCAATTGCTCCAAATCTCATTGTTATACCTCCGTTAATTCAAATAATCTTTTAGTTTATCACAAATTATAATTATTCACTTACAGTTTTATATACTTATTGTAGCATAAATACTATATAATGTATTTTAATTTTTATAAAAATTACTTCTATAAAGAGTTGCTCTAGGCAGCGTCTGATTAATTTTTCCTATTATTTAAGTCACAAAATAAAAAATACCGCACAATTCACTTCTGAATAATACGGTATTTAAAATACTACTATTTTCTAGGGTTTTCAAAGGAAGGTGGTGTTGGGTTTGGAGCTTCATGGGAAGGGCCTGGAGTTGATAAATCAAAATATAACTTAGAATCTTCAGTATTATTAACATCATGACCATTCAAAAGATTTATAGTTTGTGCAACCATTTCCATATGGCTAAGTTCCTCAGCTCCTTTATCTAATAATAAGTCCTTTATTTCAGGATCCTTTATTCTAAAGCTCTGAGAAATGTACTGCATAGCTGCTTTTAACTCACCATTTCCTCCTCCTAGTTGTTCTTGCATTAGTACTGCGTACTGAGGATTAGGTCTTTCTACTGTAATTTATTAATTGGAATAATGGTCAATGGCTTGAATATCTAATTCCAATGATTTCAATGATTTCAATGATTTTGTTCTTCTTTCTAAAATTGGTCTTTGCCATTTAAAATAATATCAGCTAAATCCTCTGCATTTTTATAATAATAAGTGAAACCTTCATCTCTTTCAAGAGATTCATCATTTAATTCTCTTTCAATAAACTCAATACATTCATTTAGCCGTGAAAGTGTCACATCCCAAAGAAACTGTTTGTAATCAGGTTTATATAACAATTTATCATATATGCTTTTTAGGAAAATCTCTCTATATTCATCTGTCATATAAAATGGAAAAGGAAAAAACTTCTCTGATCCGTGGGATATTAAACGCGCAATATCCAAAGAATAAGGCATAATACCTGCAAAGGCCCAGTCTATTAAAACAATACCTTCATTGCTTTCTATTGCATTACACTGCAAGAAATCCCCATTACATAAGGTGCGTGGACATACTAACTGTCTATCTAAAAAAACACCATATGCAGAAGATAGTTTCTGCTCATTTATAAGACATTTTGACCTTTTATTTATTCTTGTCCAATATCTTTCAAATCGGTTGTCCAACTCATTATCTTTAAAGTCATTTTCCTGCCAGTACATATTAAAAATACTAGAAAGACTGTCTGCACATCCATAAGCCATGTCTTCATTAAATATTCGTAAATCTGTTCCAGCTATATATTCAATTAATATCCACCTCACGTTGTTAATATAAGCCCATCCCTCAAGTTTTGGCACAGGTAGATTTTTATTCTCAAGAAACTTTTTATAAACTTCTACCTCATATTTATCTGACTTTTTCAAAATATATGTCTTATCATCTGACATTATTTTATAGACATTATATGCCCTGTCTACACCTTCTCCGTTATCGTGAAAACGTTCAATATTAATTTTCTGTGAAAGTGTTACATTAATTACATCAAGAACACTCTTCAACATGTTTATATGGTTTATATCTCTTATTTTTTCTGTATATACCCCTTTCATTGGATATCCCCCTTTTGTTCTATGAATACAATCTATAAAACCTAAACTACCTATGCTAAATGATTATTTTTTCGATTTTCTATTATCCCAGAAAATATTACAATTAATATACCCCAAAATAAAAATTTAGTAAGAAAGTCAGGGATTTTTTCACCTAGTAACATAAGCATAATTATTACAACAATATTTAAAACATATATAATTAAAGCAATTTTTGAAATTTTATTCATTCATATACCTCCTTGAAATAGCTGATTTATTCATTGGAATAATGGTCAATGGCTTGAATAGCTAACTCAAATGATTTAATTCTTCTTTCTAAAAGTGTTCTTTGAGGACTTCCAACCTTAGACTTAGCATAAACTCTTTCAATTGATGGGAGTAAACTAGTAAGAACATTTCCTGCTTCAACTAATTCTTTCTCATTGTAATGATGGGGTATTTGATTCCAAACTTTCTCTACCATTGCCAACCCAATGTGAAGAGCTTTAAGCCGTTTTTTTATTAATGTAGTATTTGAACCTTTTTCTGTCATCTGAGCCAAGGCCTTTTCGGATTTACTGATAGTTGACTGGAAGGATTTTATTGATTCCAATTTACATTCATCTGATATATTTTCCATGTTAGTGCTCTCCTTTTTTCGTCTATTAATTATTTTGATTCACGAGGTTAAACCATATTTGGTAATTTTTATAATATGTATTTATATTTGATTATATTAGCTAATATATTTAAAAATACGGCTTAACTACAACTTATTTATACTTTATAATATTAGTATTTACTCATAATCTGCAAATATCAGCTAAAGCATTAGTAAATTGTTTCGGTTGATCAAGCATCATAAAGTGACCAGCTTCTTTTATAATAAACATTTTTTTGTTTGGTGCATTAATTGAATCAAAATAACGACTTGCTATTGTATGCGGGGCTTGAAAATCTCTGTCTCCAAGAATATAAAAAACAGGTATTTCATAATCACGACTTTCTTCATATAAACTATGTGAAAATAAAAAATCCCAAAGTTTTTTATTACTACTCATCCCTTTAAATAAACTCACAATATCTGACAACCTGAAAATTGGGCTTTTAAGTAATGTTTTTATTATAGGAATAAAATTCATTCCAACCTTATACTTTCCTTGCAGTATTCTAATTCTTTGTAATTTCTTTATCATAGGCTTTTCGTAATTTTTTTCGGGATAAACCCCTATTTTTTCAAGACTGTCTAAATCCTTTTTATTGCCCGCTTTTATTATTAATTCCCTTACTTTTTCGTAACCAATCTTTTCATTCTCCACTATATCTATTACTTGTCCTGCACCGATGTAGTATAATACCTCTTGAGGATATTTCAGCACAAATAATGTTCCCAGTACACTTCCCCAAGAATGACCTAATATAACAATCTTCTCCTTGTTATATTTCTTTTTCAAATAATTAACTATTTCAAATAAATCATCTATTAATTCTTCACAAGAAGGATAGTTACTATTTCTTTTCGATTTGGTTAATGTTTTTCCTGCACCTCTTTGATCCCAATGAACAATGTTAAAAAAACTTGATAATTCTTTTTGAAAAGCATATGCGAATGTTGACTCTGGCATTCCTGGACCACCATGTAAAAACAAAAGGACAGGAAGTTCAGCACTGATGGTATGGTGTAACAAGTATTGTTCTATTCCATTGATTTTGATATATTCTGAAGAATAATCGTTTTGTTTTTTCATAACTTACACCTCCTCTATAAAAATAATCTCTATTTCTGAACATACTGGTATTTCAACATTATTACTTATAGTTGTACAAATTTTATTTTACTACCTCACCATTATATCCACCAGTAATTTCAATAATGTTATCATCAGGGTCTTTTAATTGAAAATAATAATATGGTGTTCTGGAATAAAAATATTTTATATTAGTAATCTTCGTTGATATATTTAAACTTATAATCCTATCGTATTCCTTTTGCAAATCTTCAATCCAAAAATTTAAAACAAACTTATTTTTATTAGGTGCACTTGTTACACCAGTGAAATCAAATTCTTTATCATATTTGCCTATACTTATTATCTTATCAGGATTTTCTTCATCGAAGTGTGGATTAAGCATAGATATGTTGTGTCCTTCAAAGTGAAATTCTGCAAACCTATTTTGATTTCTACAACTTACTTCTATATCAAGCAATTTACTGTAGAAATCTATAGATTTATTAATATCTGCTACAACAAGATAAATGGAACCTAAATGTAACATAAAAAAATCCTCCTTTACTTCTTTTTCCAACGTTTCAAATTTGGCATATACTTCATCATTTTAGCTCGTGCAGTTTCTGCATCTGGACAATCGTCGCTTATTCTAAACGGAATACAGCTTTCAATCATTTCTTCCAAAGTTTCATCTTTTATAAATCTACCATTAGAAAAACAATAACAGCAATAGTCTTCATTACTTGAACTATCTGAATTTTTTCCAAGCTCCTTCTCATCTTCTAAAGACATACCACAACTTTGACATATTTTTTTCTCCATAGTTAATCTCTCCTATCAATATTTAAATTGTTAATTTTGTCTTATTATACCATTTTAAAATTGACACCTGTATGTCAACTTTAAAAATAATTTTCATAAGCTTCTTTAAATCTATTTGCAACTTCACTTTTTAATGATTCAGGAGAAATAACTTTAGCATGATTCCCAAATGACATAATCATCCCATAAAGCCACTCATCTTTAGGATAATTCAATGATACAGTAAAAGTTCCATCCTCATTAGATTTTATTTCATGTTCTTCAAAATAATCAAATACTTGATATTCCATACATTTATCTATTTTCATAGAAAACGAAATTTTATTTTGCGGAGAATCTATATATTTATCAATTTCTTCTTTATCCTCTATGTTAAGCTCCTTCTTTTTAAAAGACTCATCAAGACATTCAACTCTTTTCATTCTTGACAATTTAAATACTCTAATAGCCTGTTTTTCTTGACAGTACCCTCTTAAATACCATGCATGTCCTTTAAACCAAAGCTGTATTGGCTCCACTTTACGAGTTGAAATATCTCCAATTCTACCGTAATAATCAAATTTTAAAACACGTGTTTTCACTATTGCAAATTTTACTCTTTGAAATAATTCTTGATGTTGATTACTCCAATCAGAAAAATCTATCGAAATCCAATTTGGATTTTTTATTTGAAATAGCCCAGATAATTTAACTAATAAATCATTAATAGTGCCTTTTTCTACCTCTTGTATACTTTGAATGGCTGCTAAAATTTGAATCTGTTCATCTTCAGATACAATACTTTTTTCAAAAACAAAATTATCAAGGATTGCAATTCCTCCATACTTTCCTTTTTTAGAGTATATAGGAATTCCAGCCATACTTAACGTTTCCACATCACGATAAATAGTTCGTACAGATACTTCAAAATGTTCTGCTAATTTACTAGCTTTTATACATTTTTTTTCTGATAGCAAATACATTATTTCAAATAATCGCTTCAATCAATCTCCCCCCAAAATGGTGTACAACTAATCAATTATCAACATTAAATCCTCTCCTGCAGGATATCTATATTGTACATAAATTGAATAAAACTTACCACAATGAAACTATATGGTAAGCTTTGTATAAGGTATCTTCTCTATATATTTTGTCATAACAAAAATATTTTAACCGTGATTATAAGCTATATGTTCTGAACCGAAAAATTTAGGATTCTCACTACTTATCATTTCAAAAATATTATCATTTAAAAAACTAGGTAATAAATATATTTTCTTTAAGTTATTTATATCAATCCATTCACTTTTAAGTTGCATATCATCTATTTCTGTAGGATTAATAGTTTTGTCATTTTTTAATTTACATATAAAAATATGATATATTTTATGAATATAATCAGGATATAACTCTCGTGTTTTAGGGCTATCACATATTTCTTCATATAAAGCAGAAAATCTTATTGGTACAACATTGTATCCTGTTTCTTCAAGACATTCTCTTATAACAGCCTCATGTAAAGTTTCATATATATCTTGTCCTCCACCTGGCAATGAATAATAATTCCCATTATTCTCATCAAAGCACTTGTTTAATAAAATTTTATTGTTATCTATAATAATTGCTTTTGCTGCACTTCTAATGCTCATTTTTACCTCCATAAAAAACTAACTAGTTGTTAAAATACTCTTTGTCTGACACTTAAAAAGAACTTCATCTTTTCATTTTAATATCTCGCATGACTTATAAGCAATATAAGAAAAATACGAATTACTTAATTTTAGATTACGCCAAAAATCTATTCATCATCATTAAAAAACAATGCTAAATTCTTTGAACTTTCCATTGCTTTTATATCATCTTTAGATGATATATTATTTGTATTATGGCTATAAATAATTGGTGCAATATCCCTAGAGTTCATATGATGTAAAATTGTACATGCTGTAGTGTAGGCATCTTCAATACGTCCATCCCCACCTCCAACAATTATAACTCCACCTTTTTTTTCTTTCTTAATAGGTTTTATATTTTGAAAATGTCTTGCACAAAAATATGTTTGTAACCTGCTTGTAATAGCCAGTAACTGACCTGTTAATTGAGAAAAGTAAAGTGGTGATGCAATTAATATGTTGTCACATTCTTGAATATATTTATAAACTTCTTGCATCTCATCGTTTATACAGCAGCCATTATTTTGCCAACAGTATCTACAATCAATACAAGGATGAATATGGCAATCATATGCATCTACTATTTTATATTCACCATCTAAATATTTAATAAACTCGTTTATCAAAGCCATAGTATCACCATTTTTTCTAGGTGTGCCACTAAAAATAAGAGTTTTCATTAATCAATACTCCTCGTATAATAAGTTTATAGTCAGTTAAATGACTGCTATAAACTTATTTATTTTTATATTTTAGTATAGATAAGAATGTGTCTGTGTTTTTCTGTGGGGATTCTCCTGCAATTATTCATTTGTAAATTCAATCTACTAACTTATTGATAAACAATTTCATGTCGCTTTCAAAAATAGATAACCCCTGAAACCCGCATGAACACAACAACTAGTTTTATAGTTAAATATATCCATAGTTAAATAGGTTCATATTTTTATATTTA